>Ga0210059_1002418_pt1 | contig 29224 bp, 16 predicted proteins | sample Ectturendosymbi2_FD_188042 | JGI IMG/M metagenome (GOLD analysis project Ga0210059, IMG submission 188042) | Ecteinascidia turbinata endosymbiont from Florida, USA - Sample 2 (SPAdes) (version 2) | ecosystem: Host-associated > Tunicates > Ascidians > Unclassified | place: Key West, Florida...
TTGGAGCGCTGATAGCTTATATTCAGTGCAATGACACATGAAGTAAGGGGAGTGGATGTAGAAAAATATGCATTATTATGTCAACAAACTTCGCCAAAACGTTGGTTTGGAAACATGGAAATGACGTAAAATTGTGACGTCACAAACAGCACACCAAATACACTTGACCACCTTATGATCTGAACCACCCCAGCCCCATGAAAATTTTCTGCGTACGCCCCTGACCATCGCTACAGCAAAGTCAGGTACATTTCTGCACGGAACAAATCATGGCTGTACTGTGGTCTCTCACATGTGCAGCTGTAATACTCTCACTGTTACAAAAAAATAACTTTTCTGACAGTATACCACACAGGGGAAAATGTCGGACAGAAGCAGTTAAACATCTTTCACGGTCTGTAGAAACTTGCTAGAAACTAGAAACTGCTAAAAATTATTTAATCGAAGCTAAAATTTATAAACTAACAGAATCAGTGATACCAAACCAAACTCTGTTTCAACATCAACTTGGCTATGTACGGCCTGCCATGTAACATGAAAAGCTCTTCACCCAAAACGCGACAAACTTAATTTTTATTTTTGAAACCTCTCCAAATGCAAAACCTAGAGAAACAGTGGGGGGGACATGGCATATTCTGTCCCCCCCCGTCTGAAAAAGTGGGAGTAACACCTCCCCAGTGTTCCCCACCAAATTGCGCCCATGGCCGCATGTACTGATGAAAAAACTTGATACGCCACGGCTTACAATCGATTAAATACGGTATGCAGATTTTGAGAATGCTTCTGAAAAGACCACAAAAAACTCAGCTGCTGGAAGGCTCACCTTGATCGTACGCCTGCATCACGCGTCAAGTTAATTTCTCTTATACGAGCAAAATAGACCTGAGCAGGGCTTGAAAATGTAGTTTTTGTAACTTCATTTAATGGATGCTCCCTGCGTGGGATGCCCGGGGCCGTCTCCCACCTCTGCACGCCACTGACCCGGCGTGCTTTGAACTTGCGGTATATCCTGCGCTGTGGTGGGAGCGACGTCTGTTGTAAGTTGCATGTATGGTTCATTGATTTTTTCTTTCGCCCAGAAATTTGATATAGACGTTTCGCAAGTTCACTTTTTGAAAAAGTTCTGTCACTATTTTTGTTAATATCGAAACATGATGTTAGCGCAAGCAGGGGGCAAACCACGATCTTTTCAACTTTCAAGCTAGTGGAAGTTAACAGCAAGATTGCTATCATCGATTGTTTGTCGAGTGGATTTTCTTTTTGATACGTAAATTCGTGTAGTTCATCGGTGGAAATTTTTAGAGAAACGAGTTTGGTATTGTATTTTGATCACACCACTCACTAAACATTTCCGTATCCGCCTCTACATGTTCGTACCGTCCAAGCGGGATTACAAAGGCCTGTTACCACAGTGGAGATCGGATTCAGAAACCGCCACTACCATAGTGGACATTTAATTCAGAAATGACTCTTTGTACCACACGAGTTGATATTGGGCATGAGCATCGGAAGGGGGACGCCGGGGGCGAAGTCCCCTAGATTTTGAAATTTTCGTATTAACTTTTTGGTAGAAAAATGCTATTCTGTTTGTTTCGAGTTGGTGAAACAAAATGACACCCCGGTTGGCCTCCCCTGGCAATAACTTTCTGACGCCCATGGTATGGAGGTGAGAAACCGATTCTGGCCCCCGGAGTGGGGAAACCGTTGAGAACTCTGCCTATTTGTACCACCTATTAGGTTGATACTTCAAATTGGTACGGGGCATGAAAATCGTAATCATTCTTGTGTCCAAATATAAATCATGGCAATTTTTTAAATCGCGACTTTCGTCTCAGAAGGAATATGCGTAAACAATTTCTACGCCTTCCTGAGATGAAACTTGCCAAATTGCTCAAAAATTTACGAAAAAATAATAGTCTCGTGTAATAAATACGACATATCCCTGTACAACAGTCTTCATCAGCCATGAAACTGTTTAGATCGGCCCATTTTACGAAAAATTCTTTATTAGGAACTATTTCATTGCACGATCAACAAACGCATCGAACCAGCTCATCCGCAAGATGTACGGCGGGCACGAAATAACCTAAAATCATTCTCATAATGGAATAGGGCGATATCAGTCACAATATTAAAATACAGTGATAGAAAAGTTTGAGTTACGCACTGCAAAAAGTAAAAAATAGTTCACATAAAACATGCCACATGGCTTTGGTGATATCACGCTTCCATTTGGTTCAGAACTTTCGCACCGCGCACAACAGACACACTTCGATGACGCGAATGTACTTCTTGATCGTTTCGCACCAGTGCAATCATCACGGCATCTTTCGCCGGAAGTACAAAAAGTAATAATGAACAGAAAACGAAAAGAAAAGTGCGATATGAAGAGGTCCTTGCAATCTGCGCAAACAAGATTAGTTTGTTAAAGTCTGCTAACGATTACAGATAGCACTGCTGTCAAATACAGGCACTAATAATGACCGAGCATCATCGTCTTATCCGACACAGACAACTGCCTTCACTCGTTCGGAACTCACCAATGATAGCAAGAAAAAGCGATCCTCAGGCCATTATTCGAATGTGGATTGATCAGCATCATGACAAAGCGGCTTCACCCACGACCGCAGAACCTGCAAAAAAGTATTCTTTATGACGTCACCAAACACTTCTTCCAACAAAAACGAAAGCTCTTCTTTCTCATTCAGTGATGATTGCAGGGCTGTGGAGTCGGAAGTCGCATCATCCGACTCCGGGCAATTTCGATTATCCGACGCCGACCTTCAGCTGTGTCAGTTACTTAATGTGGTAACTCTTTTCAGATGAGTTCAAACCGTACTTGCACTTTTCAAGAATACGGAAACATGTTTTAAAACGATTTACATGCACCTTCATCTCACTTTTGCAAAATATGATCAAGCCGGAGTTAGTCTATTAATTTTACAAGAATAAATACTCTAACATAGCCACAATTATATTAGACAAACGCTGATAATCATAGCCGCAATTCAATTTATATTAGAGAACGCTTATAAATTGATCAAAGCCGATACCTTGTAAACGATATCAGTAAACAAATTTAAAAATGCATGCATCCCACCGGTGTGCATGGGCACATATGGAGCAACGCGGTTGAAAAACGCGCTCGGGCATATTATCTGAAATGACTTCATTGACACAGCTTTGGGTACGCGACTTTCGGTCTGGCCGTTTCGGTCTGAGCGGTTTCAGTCTGAGCCGTTTCGGTCACGGGACTTTTCGGTCTTGGTCGTTTCGGTTTCGATACATTTCGGTCAGACTGCGAAATCCTACATGTTCACTTTTTAATGCAAACGGCTAAGACCGAAAAGTCCTGTTCCGGTAAAGATTAGAACCCCAGCTGCCCACTTTACAAAGGAAAGGACAAAGCAGCAGAAGGAACAACTAAGCAAAACAAATATCAAATGCACTATGACTTAACAAAGAAAAACAGCAGTGCAGTAGGCTACAGGATGCGTAAGTGATATAACGTGCTTGCAAAAAATGTTGACGCCGCCATGCGGTTATACATTATTATTTGTGCGTTATTTCAGGTAAAATGTCGCAACATAAACGTTTATGCTCTGATAAGTTACGGCCTTTCAAAATTCCTTGGCGATCACCCAAGCCGAAACTTTAAAAAACCTGACCATTCCGACAATTCAGTGGCAAACTTTCGCAGTTTTTAAAGACAGCATTCTAATGATGACATACGTTAAAATGCGCAGCAGGGGTGGGCAAAAAGTTTCTACGGAGGGCCACATTGAAAACTTTATTGCTAGCGGGGGCTGCATATATTACATCTATAATCGCTTGAAACACTTCAACAAAAACTTTTTACATCAACCAGCACAAAATGAAGGTAACAGTAGTCACTTCCGGTTGAGGAAAATGCGGTTTCGACTGAAACGTGTGGAATAAAATCTCGAGAATTGTAACATAATCGATAAAATTACTTTAACATCGACTTAAAATATGTACTATCTATGCACGTGTGGCTTCCCTGCGAGCCGCAGTTTGCCAAACCCTGGCTTAGTGCGTTTGCAATCGTAACAATCTGCCCCCGCGCAAAAGACGATGGAACATCGCCCGCAAATGGTGGCCCGCATTTTGAAAAAACAAATTCAAAGACAAGCCGATTGATTTACATTCACACAACATCAAAGTTTTACTATAGCGAGTCCCTTTGGATAACAGAGTTTGCGAAGTTTTTTTAAATCTCAAATCAAATTCCATGTAAATACCTCAAAAACGCATCTACTATAATTTTACCTACAACTTCTTCAGGTACACTTCCTTCCTGGAAAAAAGAGAGAAGTAGCAGTTAGCGTTGGACGACATTTTGCAGCAAACAGTGTGACTTCTTCAACCTCCAAGCACTTACCCTGCGAATTAGTTCCTGAAGCTCAGCCAGGTAATTTATATCGATATTGTCTTCCGGTAATTGGTCAGCTCCATCCAATTCTGAAAACAAGTGCAAAATATGAAATGAAAGTAGCAAGATGGCCACAAGCACCCCCAAAAGATTTTCCTTCCCAATGTACACAGTCACACACAATCGTTGAATTGCTGATCATACAGAATGTCTCCTACATGTAATAGCATGTTTCAAAAGTCGCCAAGGAATTTACATCGATTGCTTTGCCTGCTCAAGTAGCGTATTACACCAATGCACAGATAACACCAAAACATGCCTGTAATCCAGCGAGCAGTAGCAAACATTTCTGAGTCGACCCACATTTATAAAGAGATGACAAGAGCCCACTGGTTAGAAGGTGTAAAACCGAGCTGAACGAAGCATGAAGCAGGTGCTACAAAAGCGCAAAAGCAGTTAGAGGTACGAAAGAAATCTTATCAGCTTACTAACTGCTTACCATCAGCACACGACTTAAAACCCTACCAACTCGTAAAGCAACCTGAGACCTAACTACGCACCCGACCACTGTTCGGTGTCGGGGTCAGAGTTGAAACATGTAACGAGGCAGCGCAATGATTTTCATTCTTTCGGTCACTGCCAGAAATGTTCGGAGTCAGCCTAATCCAGATCATACTCCAGGAGCGAACCAAAGTGAAAACTATTTCCTCCTTCGTTGACACGGCTGCATACTTTTGATTTGAACAGAAGCGTCAACTTGAATTTACAAATAATTCAACTATTTTTCTAAACATTTTTGTCATAGGGCCGCATAAGCTATTGCACATAAGTTCAAGGGCCGGACATCTTACGTATTGTGTTTGTTTCGGAATATGCTGCATTCTACCAAATCAACGATTTTTTCCATACATTATTTTTTCACGTTTGAGGAAATGGCTTCGCGGGCTGGATTTTGCTCGCAGGCCGTAATTTGGAGACCCTGAACTATTTTGCGCGTCATGCATCAACCGCTTCAAATTTCAAAAAATCTAACGACAAACATTGCTCTTTAAAAGCGATTTTAACATTTAACAGCAGATTTTGATGTGATTTTAAAATAATTTTGAGACCTAATTAAAGTTTTTTTTCAAAGACAACAGATTTAGTCAGCGCAAAGACGCGATTCGCAGACATTCTTTTTTGTTTGAAAACATTTTGCACGTAACGACTGAAATGGCTAACTTAATAAAATACTGACGGCCACGTACCAGTGGTTTTGAATTCTTCTATGAGGTGAGAGAGCTCATCCAAAGCAGAACTGTAAGTATCAAAAACAAGAAACCTTAGATAAGCATTTTAAAAGTACGGCAAAAGTATGAGCGCATGTCTTGTTTGTGGGAGAGAACAAATACAGCCCAGTGTACCTTTCTGCACTGACCCTCTCGCCCATCGATATGATTACTTCCTCAGGAGTAGAAGCATCGACAGTTTCTTCGCTCGGACGCTGAGAATTTTCTGACTCGCTACTCGTCGCTTCACTTTTTCTGGCGAAGAAGTTTCAAGTGAATTCAGGTTGAACATTACCTTACTCATTAATTGTCCAATCAGCCGCAAACGTTCTACGTGAAACAGACATAATGAACAAGTGCTATTAACCTTCACTACCTAGTCCGAAACGTATGTCAAGATTCAAAACAGGTCGCTAGTTGATACTGCGTTCCTTAGACTGACACGGCTTTTTTTAAATGCACAATTTCAAAAAATTTTTCATTTGATCGACTTCCAACCAAATGCAGTTTGGTCGTTCTGCCAGCCACTAACGTTGCAAACTGCATCGGAGCATGTCCATCAAGGTGGAAGAAGGCTCACGATTCGACTAAACCTGCTGTTGCTACCAATTCATACACAGGTTATTCATAGACATGGGCCACAGCCACAAGGCATTTTTTCACGTGAATGGGACAGGCAGTCTTCCAACGGCATTATAGTACATGACCCACGAGCGTAAGACCGGCACGCAATTGGCAAACCGTAGTGGCCGACTAGCGCGTAGCATCTGGAGCATATTCACTAATAAAATTGTTTCGAAGCAGTTGAGGAAAGCCTTTAGCGAAAACAGCAGCAACGCTTCAAAGGTACAGCCTATTTAAGCATCAAGTGTCAGCGCTTCTGCAATCGACCAACAAGCTTTATGAGATAGAAACAGTTTTTCATCAAATTACTACCAAAGCGCGCATTTCGTCAGCAACGGCAACTCACTTCGTCGACTGAAGTAGGCCTGAAAGAGTTTTGATATTCCGTTCTGCCAGCTGAAGTAATTCTTTCGCAGATATGCGATCCGACACTGGCATGAAAGAACTCTTAAGAATTGACGTGGTCAAAGAATGCACCCACGGAGGAATTTCGTCCAACACTCTGTACGGCCTGAGACAAAAAAGCTGATCACTGATGATAGGCGCACTTTTTCAAAAAAAAAGACAGAATCACTTGTTTCGCCACTTGCCTTTGAGGAATAACAAACAAATATGTTCCCAATCCTGGAAATGATTTCGTCCAGGGAGAGAAGCCCGTCAGCATGTTTAACAAAAAGCAGGCAGCAGACCACACATCGCTTTCAAAATAAAATTTTTCTTCTTCGATCACTTCTGGACTCATAAAATTTATCGTGCCTGCCAAATTACACAGAGACATGCCATCAACAAACATTCGGTTTGCCAACAGTTGAAACAACTCAGCCAGGTGATGTATAGACATTGTGCCTGCAGTACGATTGACAAACCTACGTTTCGTTGTTAGTATTAACAACATCAAAACATAAACACAACCAAAGCAAAACGACTTTGGTTACGTGTTTGTCAAAACCGACTTTTTGTGGTAAACTGTCCTGGTATCGTCAAACACCAACTCTGGCTAAAAACCTTTTTCGATAGGGTTTGACTCCTTTACGCACTGCGTCCGATTCAAGTCAATGCCAAGATAAGAAAAATAGTAGAAAACGAGCACAAATCGTTTAACTCGATGATCAAGCTATACTATGGCCCAAGTGTAGGTACATGCAATACCAACAATGAGCACAAACTGCAAAAATCTATTTTGTTTAATCATACCATGTTTATGAATACATTAACCTCACAATTTTTTCTGGTTTTTGAAATGTTGCAATTGCAGACAAACACGCTGTATGTTTCTTTGGTCACGTCTTGATAGAAAAAAAAATTATTGAAAAGGTGCTTTTTCTTCACTGGGGCAACCCGTACAACCCGCGAAAAATCTACTTAGTGCCACAGTTGACATCAGAGCAGCATTCAGCGAATCCCAGCAAGGCGACATACTTAACTGAAAGAAGTTAGATAACTTCAAAAAAACAGTCGTTCGATAATTTTTACTCCAAAAGATTCTGCAAAAACAGTCATGTGAAATAGCCTTTTTGGGTGTTTGCCACATAGAACTTCGTTTGACAATACCCAGCAGTAACACAATTTCATCGGGCTTTTAAACAAAAAATAACTTTTTTCGCTAAATAAGAAATTTTCCTTTAACATTGTGTAATGGGAAACCGGGGAACGTCATACACCACTTTGCCATATTATTTAGCAACGACGCCGAAACCTCAAAAAAACAAGTCTATAACATATCAACGTGCTGCTACAATCGGTCGCTGAATACGTCTAATAAATGACAAACGGAGATTGCAACATGGAACCTTAATGCCTGTAGAGTTTAACGTACCAACAAGCTCGGACTTTAATTGAAAGTAAGGTTTAGAGAAAGGAATGTATCTCGCTTCACCAAAGTCAGTTAAAAAGCATCGTTGATGATCGCTGGACAAAACCACGTTTCGAGGCTTGACGTCGCAGTGGACTATTCTTAAAGACTGCAGATAGTCCAGAGCATCCATTACCTGAAAAAACGCTTTGCTCTTATTAATCACTACAAAACACACGAACACTTTAACACCCGCGCCAGCCACTGTAGTGGCCGGAAAACCTTTGAGCGACCATAACTTCTTCACGGATTGAGCTAGAGTCACTGAAGGTACCATTGGATCCGTAAGACAGCACCGCACATTTTGAGATCGATCGCCCCCACCTGTGACGTCATTTTAGGGATAAAAACGTTTTTCGCGTAGGCTAGGAAAACCAGTTGCGTCCATTCAAACAGCCATATAGCTCAAACCAAACTTTCTACATGAAAATGTTTGTGAAGACCTTACCTTTGCAATGATATCAAAAAAGTTGAAACTTCTTTTGGTGGGGCTGGGGGGTTCAAGTGGACAAAAACCACGGATTTCCGGGGTATTTTGAGGTTCAAACCACTTTTCTGCCAGCCAGCACCCACCAAACTTGCAGAAAACGTTTATTTGGGTGTTTTACAACATCCCACCAAATTGCAAGGCAAAATACTGACAGGAAAATTTTATTTGTGAAAAAATCAAAATATTTTATGTGAAAAAATCAGAAAGGATCCAGTTTTTCAGTATTCCGGCGGTCGGCGAAGCGAAAAAACCGGATCGGAAAGGCTAAACGGGATGCGGGGAACCTGTTTTTGGATTTTCTCTTTACTTTCGCAAAAAATTTAGTACGGCAAACGCACAAATATGGATTTTTTTCAAAAGTTTCAAATGTGAAGGTATGTTTTTGTCATTCTCATTCGATTCCTTGCTGTCTCGTGCATCCAGGGATGTTTTCACTGGCTCTCTAGCCAGGAGTTGGGGCTGATCAGTTTGCCGGCCACTGTAGTGACCGACGCGGGCGTTAAAGGGAGACAAAACACAGAGACACCACCAACGATTATAAGTACAGAAAACGATGTATGTACTATAAGCACATAGACGGGAAAACAGCATCATATTCGCAATGTAACCAAAATCTCGAAATTATACTGACTCTAAATATGTTGAAACTACGGGATGGGCAAGACATGCTATGTATTAGGCAACCAGGCACCTTAGCAAATTTTGCAGGGACTATGAACACAAACAGCCTCAGACACCCGGATATTGAATTAGCAGGTGATTCGGACTAAGGTATAAAACTTTTGAGACGCAGTCACCAAATCTTTAATACTATCGCTGTTCATAAAAACACCGAAGTAAAAGAAGCTCTCTTATACCGTACTCAGGCATACGCTAAACAAAACGCGACCTCATAACAATTTACAAGGTAACTCGAACGATACAACACTAAATAAAAACAAAACAGCGTATTGAGTCGATGACCGCCGACCAGCACAATGGCGCGAAGATACCTGCTTGTAGTACAAAAGAGCCCAGAATTCAGTAAACAAACGAGGATCCTCGCTTCCTCCATCAAAGCCTTTTTCTTCTCGCAGAAGATGATCAACATTGCCTCCGGGAGCAAGCTGCATCATAATGTGAATTCCGTCTGGTGTCCTGATAGCACCGTATAATTTTACCTGTGTACAAAAGTATTATTCAAATAGTGCTGCAACCAACAACATGTCGTACTGATTAAAAAAAATGTTATAGCTTACTATGTGACCATGGTCGACGGAACTTAAGATGCTCAACTCGTTTTCTCTAAACTTCTCCAGTGGCACGACTTTTTCAGCAAAACTGAAGGAAAAAGAAGTTGTCGTATTTCCATGTTAAGAACACGCTTGCCAACTATTATTATTCAAGGTCACTCCAACTTACAACACGGGTTCTACTCGTCTTTGGCTCGATACGTCCACAGCATGATAAACAGTTCCGAATTGTCCAGCACTGACCTTGCGTTCACTTCCACAGGAATCTGATCACCAAAAAAAACTGTCTGAAACTTCACGTTAATGTGTAATTCTGAAAATCAACTACAAGCTTTTAAAACTATGAGACGCGCTTATCAAGTATAAAAAGCTGGTAAGTTCACACGTGTGTAATGTGGACAAAACGCTGGAAAATAACTTTTAACTAGCGGGGAGCCAATTAATTCCTGATGATAACATTAGCATCGCGGGGTGCCTTTTCCCAAAAATGTGAAAAATCGGATAAAAGCCTGCAAAGCACTTAGGGTTTTGATGTCACCGCACTTTACTTGAGCAAACAAACGAAAATAAGGTTGATCGGTTATGTTTGTGTTTTTATCCAACAGCCCACAAACAGTTCAAAACATGAACAGTGGTTATTTTCACTATAATATGAGCGAGACTCACTCCCTACACACCAGTGCAATGGTGAAAAAATAATACAAATCGCAGTACCTCTCTGCCTGACTAAGCAAAACTGAACCAATGTTGTGTTACCAAACCTTAGCAATGTTACTGCTTGCTTCGAAAATTACGAGGCGATCTGATAATTTCTATAATTTTTACACCTCAAGTCAAAACACCACCATCCATGACAATTTTATCGGTAAGCGGACAACTGCCAAGCGGACACTGCCACGCAGAACAATTGCCACTCAGGACAATCACCATCCAGGACAATTGCCAGTTGGCACTTGGGACAATCGCCACTCAGGACCACTGCCGTCAGGAAAATTGTCACGCGGAAAACTGGTGGCAGTAGTCTTAGGTGGCAGTAGTTCTGGAACCTTTTCCAGCGAATGGATATGTAATTGCAAATAAAGCGTGCTCAAAATATGTCAATTCGAACAGCACTACACAGAAATGTAGCTTTGATATTACAAGCTACAACTGCATTTGACAAAGAACCACAAGCAGAAAAATTATACATATCGTATATATATATGGCGTACTTCTCAATACCGCAACAGGGATCAGAATGAGCATTGAGCGAAAACACCAGCAGTACTGAAAATTTACCTTGAAAATTAAATTTGTCGCCACAAGGCCGAGTGCGGTGATAATGCTGAGGGAAGTGGTAAGATTCATCTCTGCCAATGACTATTGATCGTTCAAGCATAATGCCCTCAGAATGCACAGCCATATAGGATTCTGAACATCTGGAAATAAAGCAGACATGAAACTTACAGTGGTTACGAATGGAAATCAAACTAGACACAGGTTATGAAGGCAGTACTGGTAATGTATATCCAGTTTTACTCACAAAACCAATGATTTTTCCAAAATATCATTTAAAATGTTTCCAGCATGACAAGCTAATCCCCAAACAACGTGACTTTAAACCAACAGTGGAGCCTTCCTTGGCTCCAGAAAATTTTTCCATATTTGACGTTGATTTGCAAAATGAGGTTTATCTACAAAATACAGGCCCATCGCGGCCTACTAAAGTACATGTAGTATTTAGGTAAGACTTTGCATGCGTTAAGATGACGGAACGATTTGTTTCTCAATGTTTTCACCGACTTATTTAAGTTTTGTCTTGCTTCACTTTAATGTGGCAAAAAACTGGCTCTTGAAATATGACAACAGTCCCAAAAAATCGTAATATACCTAATCACTTAGATACCACCAACAAGTCAAAGTGTATTGCATCATGATGCCACAAATTACATCTGGAAAGAACGGTTTTCTGCAATTGCCAAACCGTAAGACTAACAGTGCAACAAATTTTTGTTTTGTTCGTCATGGAAAGGAAAATATTGTTGAGGAGTTTTTATTTTGTGAACCACTACTGACGATAACTAACGTGAAGGAATTAAACTAGCCAAAGTGTCTTTTGCCAAACACAATCTTGATTTAAATAAGGTTGGTTTTCTTTGTGTTGATGGTGCCCGTGCTATGTTGGACAATCGTTTTGGTTGTGATCAGACCTAAAGGTGACTCTCTGTCTACTTCAACGACAGGCTCTAGCCTTCAAATTACTACTTCCCACGTTTGAAGGATAATTTTAATGTTTGTGGATGCGAACTAAATGACGAATGTGTAGAACTTAAGTTGCGTTTTGTGTGGTTTCTTTTTCCATTTTTTTCTGTTTTTCTTTTGTTCACTGATTTGTCTGGGTGCCGGGCCTGCCTTTAATTGCGACTGACTTTTCGTGGTGACCTTTTTGCGTTGAGTGATAATTGCGGGCTTGGACCGACCAGTTGCGATTGCGGCACTTGTCGATAAAGCGCGGACGAGCACGGACACGTCTGAAGTGAACTTGTTCGGTCGGGTGCGGCCGAATTGCTGCATGAGTTTAGAGCCATACTACCTAAATAAATGCTTTCGTGATTTGTTAGATATTGAACCTGTATTGTTATCTTAATTGAAACCTGCCATGAAACAACACTCAAACATGTAATTCGAAAAGGGAGACCATTATTTTGTCTATTATTGCGATGAAGGGTTTTCCAAACCCCGCGAGTGAGCCTGATATCACTGCTTTAGACACATTGCATTATACTGGCTACACTTCGAAAGCTGCGGTGTTTGTGCAATCCTTGCAAATATGGATCACAGCAATGTTGTTGATTTGTATAAAAGGACAAGCGAGTTATCTCAATATTGAGCCATTGAAGCTTGACCGGAAAAACACGGAAGTGGTCCAAGAATGCCTTTTCAAGATCAAAGGCGGACTTTAAGTGAAGTTAATGACTTTGATAGCGTCGTTGCCGGAAGATGATTTGATTCCTGGAACAAACTGTCGGAAAGCTGATTTTTTTAAGTCAAACGTTGAATTCGAAGTATACACCGAAGAGTGTCTGACAGGGGTGGTGGATCCTACGTTCCTACGAACTGGCCGTCCTGCAAATGATGACGAATCTCTTAGATCAGGATCAATAGCTTAATAGCCTTTCTTGTACTTCAAGTTCAATCCGCAGCGAAAGACGGAGAAGTAAAGTGAAACTTCGACTGACTGTCTTGACTAAAAGGCAAGATGATCGACTAACCATTTGCGGACAGAGCTACTACATATTACAGTACTACTACACCACTACACAGCTACTGCACATTGCGGAGTAACTCAAGAATCCGTTTTCCGTCCACTTTTATATTTGTGGCTCTACGTTAGTGTTTCTCAACCTTTTTGAGACACGGACTATTTTCGGACTAGTATAAATCTTCGCAGACTCACGGTAGACTAAGACTACGTAAATGATATAAACACCAGTTTTAGCAAATTCGGTTCATCGCCAACATTCACAAATTTCAATAAGAATCTCGTCCCTGAGTTTGTTTCACAAGTTTGTCGAAATAAGGGTTTGTGGTCGTCAACGCACACCTGATGTCGTCTTCTGGTTGAAGTTGGTTTCGGTGCTTGGTTTTAAAATCAATTATAGTGTTAACAAACCAGCTTCACAAACGTAAGTAGGTGAAACAAGCAAAAGAGCTTTTGTTGCCTGCCGACACAGATCAGACAGATTTGGTTCCACTGTCTGGACATTTACTCAAAATTGATTCAGACTCCACAGCTTTCGACTTAGCAGCTCAACTAGTTTTTCAGCAATACAATCCATTCCACAATGAGCCTGTAGCTCTAGTACCTCAAAAGAGCTTCGCACCCAGTTAAATGTTTTGATTTAATTGTGAGAAGGGATATATCTATCCATCTCGGAGAGATGCAGAAAGGCGCTCTAGGAAGATTTGACGAATGCAGCGCAAATCACTCTCTACCTCTTCTGCAAATGCTTTTAATGCCAAAAACGCAGATATTCTTCCATTTACATTTCAGTGGATCCGCAACTGTTTTTTACGTTTAGATGCGACGATGTCTTGGACACATCTAAAAGTATTTTACGTTTTCCATACGTGGAGCTGTTCAGCTGAATCGAGCTTATAAAAAATCACCTAAGAATAGTTATTCGGCAATCTAATTGCTGTCGATGAATCGTTCGGCAAAGATATGATTCTGTTCTTTCAATAACGCACCGGTGGCATTGCGTGGGACACTCTCTCCAGCATCTTTCCTCATGAGTCAACGGATGTTCAAATGAAACAAACGTACACTGTTGTCTGCCCCCATCTCGCCACCCAAAGTACCAAACAAACGAGTGCGTAGGGGACGGCTTTTGAAGTGATTAACAGCAGATAATCTATTAAAAAACTGTCAGATCTTCTTAAATTTCTTGTCTGTCTGATTTTTTTCTCGGCAAAGAAGACAATAACTACGTAAATATTTTTGTTTTCCTTTTTCACAAATTCATAAAGCCTTTTCAGTTCTTATCATGGCCGAAGCACCATCGGCACAAACAAACACGCAGTGAGTTCGCGAAAGCTGATGTTTCTTAGTGAAGGAATCTTGCTTTCTTAAACATTTCTTTTCTTGTGGTATGTTTGACAAATGGACAGCAAAAGAGAAATCGTTCCACGTAGTCCTCAGTCGCACAGTATCGCATGAACAGCATCAACTGTGCATCGTTTCCTAAATATGTAGTCTCGCCCAACTCTGAAATAAGATTTCCACTTCGCTTCGCAGCAGTATTTGTTTCAGAATATCGACTGAGAGTTCTTGGATGCGCCACTTGATGGTGTTGTTTGAAGAAAAGCCACAGTTAACTTATTAGCTACGGCATCATTGCACAATATCCAGGCCATTTTGACGGCTGCTGGTTTGGCCAAGCTCTCTCCTGACGTTCAAAGCGCTTTAGCTCTTGCATTTTTCCAAGCAACAGAAAAGAAGCACGCAGGTCCGTAACTAAGGGGGGGCGCAGACCTTGTAGAAAATTTTTCACCCCCCTGGAAAAATGTGTTGGACATAGTTTAGAAATGTTGGGCCTCTCTCAGAAACCTCTTCGCCCCCCTTAGGGTCCCAAGCTGGTTACGGGCCTGGAAGCACGCACTGCTTTACTATGGGAATAAGTTTTTACTCTTAAAGCAGATGGACGATACGTACTTCACATTACCTGGTGTTTTTTCTGTTTAAAAAGCTCAAAGATTTCGTCAACGTATTTTACATATTTTTACTCGAGATGCCAAAGTAGTCAAGCTTCTTTGAGAGATCCGTGAGCAAGGACTTCTAAGCATAACAGGCACTGTGACCGGATTTCACCATTTATCACGACTACAGTAAATCCAAGTTTCAAGTAGTTGTACACAAACGCCTGCTTTCCTTTAAAAATTATGAACTAAGACGGCAAAAGCAAACCGCAGTTTAGGTAGCAACTTTATGCTTAAGCTGCTGACCACACTACCTGAAAAGTATAAGTGCCATGCGGAACAGCAAATTATTGGCTTTTTCACGCTGGTTAGGTGCATTTTAATCGCTGTACGAACAAAAACGTCGATTGTATAAAGTTGATAAAGTTACTATTGTGTGAGGGCATTACAGCAAACTTGTTTGCCCCTAGTGCTTGCGGACTTTTCCAGAACCTTCCGCGGACTCAAAACGAGTCCGCGGACTCGGGTTGAGAAACACTGCTCTACGTAAACGACATACCAGCTGACAACCTTTCAGAATAACTCGTTTGCAGATGACACAGCGCTTAATCACTCAGTCACTCCACTGACTTTTTAACTTTGGCAAAATGGTAAAATATTTTTGAAATTTCTTCAACATATCCAAACATTAGAAACAATACGTAACTAAATGAAGTACATCTTCAAAATTGCAATTTGTTATTTTTTTAGATTTTAACAAATCCTTTGGCACTTTCTAAACAATTCACTGAAGCAGGATACACATACAAATAAACTACTTTAAAGCTTATGTAAAATAAATTTAAGAAATTCTAAATTTGTAGGGAGACACGCTTTACTTACGCTTTATCATTCATACGTCTAGCCGATCATGGACTAATCCACAAAACTCATGCCATATGCTCAATAATTGACACTGCTTCTATTGAAAATGATCGGTCCTGTGCTGCCAAAGCGAATAGCTGGATGCGTCGAATCGATATCAGCTGCTATAAGATATGATCTGGATTTGAATGAATGGTGCATCAGATGAAATTATCGCATGCCTAGCCTTTTTTTCAAAATACTGAATGAAACTTTTCCAATTACCACACTCATTCCTGTTTTCTGCAATGATTGTAATCCTTTCCAGCTTTGCGAGCACCTAAATGTTTTTGTTTGCTTATCAATTGCCAAAAGTCATTGTTTGCAAAATAGCTTCCTTCCAGAAGTGTGCCGCTTTGGGAACGACCTACCAATATATATCAAGAGAATTTCTCTTCTTTCTGTAAATGTTTTAATATACCTGCACTACACCTGTGTGGTTAAAATCTGTTGATCGTATCATTTCCTGTTTGTTTCACCTTCGACATAGCCTTCTCAACGTTTCCCAAGTCGGATACGGCTTTTGTCCGTATATGCGTAAGTAAACGAAATGCAGCATTTTATGCCGTGTGCTCTGCGGAAAAGGAAAAAGTACTTTGTACGACCACTGAACTATTTATCTGCTTCAAATATATTTTAGAAGTAAAAATTTTAAACATTTTCAAATATTATGCTGGTCAATCTCATACTTTATGGGCATTGGAAAACAACATCAATTCTGAATCCAAGCGATTATACAGAAATGGGATTGTACTGTGTTAATTTCCTAACTCTTTTCTCAATATTATGCAATCTGCTCATAATTTTGGTATCTTGTGTGTTTCATACTTTTCCTATGTAGCTTGTCATTTTTCTAATTGCCCAATCTTTTTAACTTCCACTGTTGCGTGTTACTTTCCACTTGCCGACAAGCGGCGTCTTTCAAATCTTATGGTCCGCAACCAACTGCCATAAAATAAACATCATTCATCAGCTTATTTTTTTAATTTGCAACAAATAGAAGTAATTTCATCACTTCTTATAAGCAGAGTGTAATAAATCAAAAAAGTTTGATGGTAACATCAATTACTGGAGGTTACAATGGTTCATTATTTAAGTTGAATTGTTTTTGTTCAAAATCGTATAACATAAAAGTGATATGATTCAATGCCATTAGTCTACCAACAAAAAAGAGAGAAGGTTGGCACAACTGCATATACCCAGCTACACCTGGGCAAAGCCACATATTACCATATTGACAAGATGAGATTGTTGTAACAAAACTTGCATAAAACTAATGCATAGAACTGTGAAGATACAAAGACTAATCAGTTATGAAACAATCTCACAACCGGAGACGTGAATACTTTCGTGAGAAACAATCTTTGCGTGAATTGCCACTTACTATGGCTATTAAATACAGACAGCAATATCGTGTAAGACGACATAAGAAACAAAGCAAACTTTTACATCGTGACTTCATCTGGACAACATGCCTGCTAATTCTAGATTATAGCAATTTACACTTATCTTCATCAGGTGTTCACCAAGCCATGTGAAAATTAATTCGAAAGTTACAGATTTTCCAATATTTGCGTGTTTCAGTGCGTGGCGTTTTACATTTAAGTTGTTATTCGCACAATTAGTACGTATGTTTCTTTCAAATTAGTAAATGCTTACGTTTTTTCTTCTTGATGAGTGTCATTTTTAAGGTATTGTTTGCATCCACCTTGCAACATTTTAATAAAACATTCGCCGTTACCCTTCGCAATGCTATTTCTAAAAAAATAATTGTTGCGCAGCAGTACTTACTGTAATAACGAAACGGGCTGTTACTTTTATTTAGCAAGTCTACAAATCTGCCACCACTTTTTGTTGGCTTGCTGGACCACATTATTGCATTATACAATTAAAAGGGTTTTAAGAAACCAATACATTTACAATAAATATGACGTTCAAAACCTCTCACTTTGTTCTCTTATAATAACGGTTTCTTCCAAGCCCATCCCAGTACGAGGAAAACCTTTTAAGCAAGTCACTGTCACCATAAACAACACGACCAAGATTTTCTGCAATACTTTGAGGGTTGACAAGGCATCTTGGTTGCAAAATTTGTGTGCATGGTTGCTCATCAAGAATCGCCTGCATCACTCCGATACCCTGCAGAACAAAGTATTTTTATGAAACAGAGCTAAATAAACAAACAGCAGTCTCCAGTTGAAAAACATAATCTTATTTTTGTAACGGATTAATGTATTCAACCCCAAAAAAACATTTATGTCTGCACTGCTTTCCAACTGTTCAAGTGGTTTTCAACCTGGGGGCGCAAGCCCCAGAGGGGCCGTGAACCATTTTTGGAATGGTTGCGAGTAGATATTTTATGCACACACCTGTATTACATTTTCTTTTCCTTTACTCGAGTTCTAGATGGGAGCCGTTGGGTTATAGTGGGTTGCTATAATGGGTCGCGGTACAAAAACGTAAAAACCACTGTTCTGCTCTATAAAATTATTTTCGTTCAACGATAATATCGCGGGAGATCCCTAAGAGGTTAATCAAATAATTATCATTTTTTTGAGATCATTCCGCATCCGACGGTGATTCCCTGAAAAATTGCATAGTTCGACCAACAGAAACAGCCACTTTCTTGGCCTAAAAAAGGTAACCACTTTCGTGAGATACTCAACGATTGTCCCAGACAACCTTTGGTATTTAAACAAATGAAGACCTTTTTGGCGCCCCCTGTTTGACTGCCCCCAAAACGCCTGGTCTGGATCCGCCACTGTTATCTGGTTTGTTCCAAGTACTTCAGTGCGATGACCGTCTCGTTGAAAATTTTTTTACTGATTGGCCAACATACTGTCGATTGCATATCACACAAGTCGCCACATACGTACCATAGTTTGCAAATGCCAGGTTGTTGTTCAGAGGGAAAGTTTTATTTTTAGTCAGTACATTTGTAAAACAGTTGCGACTGTGGATTTGTTGTGTTTTTATTGGCAACCACAAAGTGCACAGTGTTTGCAGGATCCTGACGCACCTTTGGCTTGTTTTTGTCTTATTTAAAGCAAGATATTTGTAGTTTGTTACTTTTTGTCAATATAAACGCGGTAGGTTTTTGTAGGTGATCATTGTCTTTGAGCGTTCTGCGATAGGGTTGACAGGTGGGGAAATTATGTAGACCAAACGTGTGTGTGTCATCTTTCATCTGACACTGTTGCGGGGTGCAGTCTTTCCTCCCATTTTGATGCCATTGCTATTTAGTCATTTCTCATTTCCGAAGTTTGAACGGATTTATGCTAGTGAGGTAATATTCTTTTCTTTGGTTGAGCTGCCACATCTTATTGCGTCTCCGAATAAGATGGACTAAAATGTCATGTTTGGGTGTTGTGATTTACCATTAACGAACTGCTTCCCGTCTGTTGTGGGTTTTACAACGTCGTTAGCGACAAATCCAAAATCGTCTATGTATGCAATGATTAACGTCCAGGAATTTCACTTTGCCCGTCTGAACAGCTTTGCAGGCTTGGCGAAACGTTAGTTCCAAACCACTGTGGGCAAATGCTGAATTGAGTGCCTGTTGGATGCGGCCGTTAGACGTATGCAATCAATGTCATCGATGAATCTATGGGGAAGTTCCGCCACAGGTAGCACACCAGCAATCGACTGTAGGGTGTAATGTTTTCCCGTGAAACAGTGATTTTCACTCGTTATAATTCCGTCCGCTTAGGTAAATTGGCTGCTACATTGGATGACAACTTTGTGAAGAGAAATGTTGTTCAGTTAAAAATGATTTCGTGGGCCTTGGCATTGGAAATGGAATGCTTCTCCAGTGCGAATTCAAGAGCTTCAGTCATAGTTTCTCTGCACAAGCTTGGATAAAGTGCTTTCAAATCTGATGCCAAATGTGTAACAGAGACCTTTGCTCTTCAGTTCCTGGGTTTTCAGCCTGGCGGTCTTTCTTGATAAGTAGATCTACAATTTATTGACAACTATCTTGACAAAATTTTGTTTGGGCCATTGCTGATGGGCTTCAGGATAAATACACAAATGCAGTGATGCGTAAGATGCTGGTCCAAGCAGATTGTACAAAGTCTAATGGTATGTTTGTGATATCAACATTCAACAAACTCTTCAGAGTCAATAGATATCTTAAACTTTCAAAAACTGAAACTCTTTTGTTTATAACATTTTTGGTAGACATTGACTACATACAAAAAATTATTACTTAAGTTTTTAAATGATCTAAACTCTTTCCCATTGTTTTCTTCCATACACTTCTTTTGACACGTTCATGAACAATTTTTCTCTTATTTTTTTGATATTGTTCAGAAATATGGTTAGATATGTTTTTTCTTGCTTTTCAATATTTCAATTGGTATTATATACAAAAGTGTACAATCATTCTGCTTGCAACAACTTTTTCAGAACTTTGTTACAATAGGTATTCAAACTATTATATATACTGTACTTGGTATTCAGTATAATGCAAATACATTTAAACTCTGATCTCCAAATAAATAATTTACCAGTTAAGATTTAACCAAGTGAGAAACATCTCCCCAAAACACATCACAGAGTTACAATGAATTGAAAACAGTTATTCTAGTAAAAAAACATCAAGTTTATTTCATAAAAAGCAGAACTAGGTAAGTCCACTAATATTTTCCCAAACGAAAAGGAACAGTATTCTAAAAGCAAAAAAATCATTATGATCTTTGCTGTATGACGTTCATTTAAAGTAAACAAAGAAAAGTGTTAAAACAATTACTGAATCTATTTAACAAGAGCAATAACAAAGTATATTTACTTTCCTAACAGCATACTTGGCCTAAAAGCTCAGGCTTAGAAAGAAAGTTCCATCGTATTTGCTGAGCCTTGCTTTTAGTGTCATGAGTGGTCTGCAGTGTGACATCACTGCTTGTTTTGCACCAGGGGCCATGTTGAATGCAGCATTGGTGACAAGTCATGGTAGCACCACAAACAAAGCTTTCCCTTGTACCCATCAATTAACATCAAGCATGAGGCTGGACAAGGTAAAAGCACTGCTTTACAACTCTTCAATATGATCCAAATGTCAATCAAGTTTGTCTGTTTTGTAGATGGGTGCTCAACCCATTGTACCACTCACTCCATATAAACAGGTTTATTCTTTTATTTCTTATTTAAAATCACATGTTAGATCCAATTTAAGGATAAACAATGCAGTTTACAATCAATGTGAGAAATTGTCACTCAAGCTGGTTTCTACAAACACTTGTCACAAAATACATAGCAAAAATTTGCCAAAACCTCATCATTAAGCCTATGCTATACTAGTGTGGAAACCATAGCAGATTTTGTAAATGAGATACTGCACATGACCAGAATTTTTAGGTGTGACAAAGCAACTGTGCATGACAAATCAGGTGCGTTTGCTGTTTGTCATGAAAGAGGTGGCATGTGGATTGACTAGCACAGTGAATGAAGGAAAGCAATTTCGACATCAGGAAATTACCAGCAAGCAAAGTAAAGATAAGTGCAATGGTTAAATGGTCCAAAGTGCTGCACAGAAAATCAGGGTGGCACCAAGTCTTTCTACTTTTACTTCCAAGACATTTACAATTCTAACATTAGGCATTTCACTAAAATGAACAAGGTGCAAATTAAAAATGGTGACTATATGTTCCAGTGCACTGCATGAATATGTGATAGCTTTGTTTTTTATCATTACCTCTGTTTTCTAATAAAACATATGCTTTGCTGCTAACCTGCGCACTTACTGCTTCAATTTGCAAATCAAATGTTACAATGTATTTTTAAGCATGACAACAACAAGGCAGTGGGGGTCATGTGTGTTAAAAATTCTAAAAAAAGTCTTATTTGTACTATTGTCTTGGTATGAATGATGCCACAGACAGCAAGTACACATTAATAAAGGCTTTATTCCTTAAGCAACACTAGTTAGATTCTAAACAGAAGTCTTCAAACTACACTAAGATTCTTAACCATTACATTTAAAGCAAAACATACATTCTCGTGTGCAATGCTGTCTGGCTTTGATTGTAAAGAGCTTGGAAGGCAAAATTCGTCACCATCTTCTGCAGGCAACATTTGTGAATTTCTTGTTTCCATGCAGTCTTACTGATTACTCTTAAGCAATGATTACTTTTATAACATTACTCACGAGTCAAAAGCAAACACCTAGATACACTGAAGCACAAAAAGATAGATGTGTTTGCCTTAATTTCTCTACGGCATTTTTTCATCATTTGCCACTTTGTAAGTTCAAGGTATTTTTAATCGTAAACCAAACGAAGTGGTTACGGAACCACCCATGGATCTTCTTATTTCAAAACTTTATCCACTGTACCGCTTTGCATGACGCGGTTCGAATAAAGCAGTCAGTTTTTCATTCAAGCGGCATCATCCCAGTAGCGTAGTAGATGTCTCTCACGTCTACTGTGCCGATGGTTTTCGGTTCGCCTCTCAACTTGGTGCCTTATGTTTTCGTAATATAGCATCTGCTTACATGTTTCAATTCGTCTAACCAGTTTTTTTTTACTTTTTTCAAAACTTTCCAAACTTCTGCTTTAGGGATTAGTGTTAGATTAGCTTAGCGTTATGTTAGCATTAGGTTAGGGCTAAGGTCAGGGTTAAGGTTAAGGTTAAGGTTTACCTTTCGCATTTATTATGTTTCTACCAGGCATCATACTAGCCTACTGCATTCTCCTGGTGCATTACTTAATAACGCAGTAACTAATAACTTACTGTCACGTTCAGGAGGTGGTCAATAAAGGTTTCAACTTATAGATCCACAGGCGGTTCTGTAGCCACTGCCTAAACCAAAACCCCATCCCATACATTATTCTAATGAAGTACAGTAAGTACTGTAGAGCAATAAGACTACTGTAACTGTACACTTAAACAGTAAAACAGACACTGCACAGCCTGCATACAATATTTGGAGCAATTACAGAACTCACATTAAGCATCTTAGTGGACCTGCATACATTGTAGATGCAATACAATTTAGGACTATCCATGGATCGTAATCAATAATAGAGTACCACAGTTTGAGTTTCTATGTCCGACCAGAGGCTCATAGCATTCATTGAATGTGGTGGAATACAAAGACACAACGCAAGCCAAAAAGTAATAAAAAATGTGAAATCGACAGCCAATTAATATAAAACAAGTACAGTGGCAAAGTTAACAAATTCTTTAAAATGAATGGTAACATTGTACTAATACTATGAGGATGCATACACTATTACAGTACACTGCAAGATCTGTACATCCTACATGCATGCAGTACGTTAATCGCTAAACACTACATAGTGATAGCGCATACAACGAAGGTACTGCACACAAGTAAAGCCAAAACCTCAAAGTCAAACTGGCCAATAAACATACAGAACAGATCAGATGCAATTTGAATTTACCTACGGTGTAAAAGGCGGAGCTCCGTAAATAGCGGAGCTTGGTTGCGGAGGTTTGGTAACCACTTACAGCTGCTAAGAGCCCACTGGGCTGCCCAGTAAAATTACTGTAATAAATGACTAGTACTTTACTTACAGTACTGGTTTTATTAGTGGTTAACGCGGCCAGTCTGACGCCCTAAGCAAAAAAGAATTCTTAAAATTGCATTCACTTCACACTAGCATTAGCAACACGGATAGCATACCTCACCGCCTCAATACTGAACTGATAGTACCGCAAATCCACCAAGGGAAAGTAAAAAATTTCCCCAACTTTTTCAATCCCACACAACGCAACCTTTTCATCGCAAACGAGCATTGCAATTTCACCACCAAGGTGGCAGGCCTGGCAGAATACTCGCCAAACCACAACAATGATCACGCCAAACAGTGCTTCACTTCCAAAAACGTTCTTGGCATTACACAACCCCACATATAAATACATTTCAAAACACATTCCCCTAAAAGAGGGCAAAATGCAAGGCTTCAAAATTTATTGCCATTTTGCCCTGAATCCGAATATTATAATCAAAATCGGAACTTTCACCTACAACACTCAACAAAATTGATTGATGTGACCAGGGGCGGAGCCAGACATTTTCATTTGGGGGGGCCACTGGAGGAGCCAGTTTTGCAACAAGGGGAGCTGTCAATGGTCTGTGTAGGACTTCAATGCAGTGGTATGACGTCACGCGGAAAATTTTGGGGAGAACACTGGGGGGCCATGCAAAATTTTGGGGGGCAGTGGCCCCCCCTGGCACCCCCCTAGCTCAGCCCCTGGATGTGACCCATGTCTTAGCTTTTGATATTATGCGAAAACAAGTTTTTCGCATTAATGACCTAAGATACAAGTTCTATTTGAACCACTTTCCGGTATGAAAGGGTTAATTCCGAGGCATCAGAATGCATTGCCATTTTGTCCTGAATCCGAACATTACCATCAAAGTGGGAACTTGGACCCACAACACTCAACAAAATTGATTGATGTGACCCACGTCTTAGCTTTTCATTTAAATGCGAAAACAAAGGTTTTCGCATTATTGACCTCAGCCACAAGTTTTAGTTGAACCACTTTCCGGTACAAAAGGGTTAAATCCGAGGCATCAAAATTTATTGCCATTTTGTCCTGAATCTGAATACAATAATCAAAATGGGAACTTTGACCCACAACACTCAGCAAAATTGATTGATGTGACCCATGTCTTAGCTTTTCATTTAAATGCGAAAACAAAAAGTTTTTCGCATTAATGACCTCAGATACAAGTTCTATTTGAACAACTTTTCGGTATGAAAAGGTTAATTCCGAAGCATCAAAATTTATTGCCAATTTGTCCTGAATCCGAATATTACCATCAAAATGGGAACTTTCACCCACAAAATTCAGCAAACAGTTGTGTTTCGTTGTCTTGCTAGAAACATGCTTAAAAGTTTGAGCAATGTTATGATGAGGAGAAACGAAATAAAATGGAGCTCGACGATAGCTTATTCCGTGCTCTTCATCTTCAAAGGAAACATTTAGGCTGAATGTGTAATTGATCTTCGACAATGCTGCAGGTGATCATATCTGAAGCAAGCAGCAGATTTTTGAAAAGCAAAATACTGTTTGATTGATGCACTGGTCTTGTCGAATCCTTCAGGACTCTGAAAACGCACAAAAACCGCATGCCAAAATTTTTTTAATCTTATTTCGAGCTGCATGCCAATAACATTAGTAAAAGTCAACGCGAAAAGTTGTTATGCAGTCGAAGCGCGGAAGTGATGGACGGTGTACGGTACAGGTTCGCAAAGTGGTCGATACCGACTCCCAGGGGTCAATCGGACCACCCAAGGGTCGATAAATAGTCGCGGTGTTGAAATGGGTCCCTGAATGGCCAGTGGGTCAATGAATAACTGGTGGGTCTACTGGAGCAACGAAGCCCCCAATTCAAAAATCACTGTTAATCGGGCAAGGAATGCAAACGGCACTTTTCAACAAACCAAACAACATTAAGAGGGCTGATCAAATCTCAGCTACAGTAGTTTAAAAGTACATTCGATTCGAATAGTTTTTATTAATCATTGATTGTGATGACATTATGAAAACTGTTCTGTTTGTTACGTTACAAACAATATTGTACTGCATGTGTCGTAGTTCGGCAGTTGTTAGACTGGTAGTACAGCACTAGGCTACGTCGTAGGACGTATAACAATTCCTTGTATTAGTAACTGTTGGGCCAGGCCTCGGGGTCCACAGAAAATTATATTCTTTAATTGGGGGTCAACGTGCAGAAAAGTTTGAGAACCACTGGTGTAGGGAATCTGCTTCTTGATAATGCCGCACATTCCATACCACGGCACTTACTATCGATCACAATTCAAAGTGCATAGGTAAATGCACTGAACAATTTAAGTTCCATCGTGCGCATCATGGTAATGCGTAGAAAAATGATCGTAAAATCGAGAAACAGTTGTAGAACGATGGTTGCATATCGCTTACTTTTAGGACTAAAGCAGTATTTTAACAAGCGCACATTTGAACAGTTGCTCTTAGCCAAATCTTTTAGTCCACCAAAAGAACAGAAGCTTACTTGTTATCTTCATTCATCATGATTAGCGGCAAGGACTGATTGGAAAGTTTCTGCTATCAACAACTTTCTTCAGAGAATCAGCATGCCAACATCCTAAAAATGTCGGTTTGAAAAGACTTTTGGTTTGGAAACAAACGCAATAGGCAGATGTTCCGTGGACCATTGCAATGAGAAGGAATACTAACTTGTTTAAAAATAATTGCGGAAAAAGCGAAATACTTCATTGCAAAATCACTCGCTCTGTTTTAAATACATACATCAGAAATTATGTGATCGTTGCTTGATGGTTTTAATGTAACTGTGGCTTTCTGCAAATGAAAAACGGATCGGTTTCCATCAAGTTTGCGAAATTAAAGGACTGAAGGGAAACCCTCCGCAAACAATAAACATGGAAAAGGAGTAAGTAACGCAAGCTTATAGAGCCGTTCAGCTAAAGCTCTTGTTTCATCAATTTTTCTGCTAACCTTAGAAAAACAGTGGGATATTTCTTCGCAGTCCGAAATGCAATAGATAAAGTTGTCAGGAGATACAAAGACCTTGAACCTTTTAGGAAGAGATGCAGCAAGCCTACAAAAATCAGGTTTACGTAACTACTTTTAAAATTTATAACTTGAAACAGGAAGTAATTACAAACTTTAACCGGTTAAAGTAAATGCTTTTATAAACAATGTTACTCAATGAACCAAGACCCTTAGTCGATTTTAGGAAAATTTTCGTAGCACCTTCGCAGTGTTGATCGTTCGTGGGACGTGATGACGATTTAAGCATGTTGTATGTATTTGTATCAAACATCACCAAAGGTGCTTACAAGAAACGAATGTCCAACATCTTCATGTCATCTTGTGTCAAAGGAAAGAAGTCAACATGTTTGAAACGAAAACTTGAACGTATGGGTAATAATCAGCACCAAATGGCGATAAAGAAAATTTGGGAGTACAGCACGTCCAACAACAGTTTGCCATGCTTTTCTAATCATAAATGTTCGTTTGCGTAGGTCATGCCAGTGCCGGATTAACAATAGTAGCAAATGTAGCAATTGCTACAGGCCCCGTACTTTTGGAGGCTCCGCGGTCCTTTGTGCTAAATCTGTTCTCTATTATGCAAGAGTTGATATTAGAATTTAAGTGCCCGAGACAAACTCTCAGAAAGGTGGCCTATATTTCACACATACAGTACTATACCGAAACTTTATTCGCTGAAAGCAAGTTAAATTTTTCACTTTTTTGGGGATTTTGCTTCTGCGTGAAAGTCAATTTCACATTGTAAATTGTTTGAAGTCATTTGATTTTATATTGTTCTTTAACTACACATCAAATTTGCATATGACTTTCTTCAGAGCTTAAATCTGGCTCTAGAAAGATGATTAATAATGTTTTTAACAATACACTGTAAAAACTAAGTGTGTAACTCTCAAAAGGGGGACCTTAACGGCATCTGTGAAAAACAGGAGCCAGAGGCGACCGCCTCGTTCGCCTCCCCTAATATCCACCCTTGTTTATATGTATAGAAGTTTCAGTCCAGGAAGTCACTATTTTGCTTAATTTGTCATTAGCAATTAAACGAATGTTTTCAATTCAATGCTTTTACAGTACATTACTGTGATTAGAAAATTAAAGTATTTTACAGTTATTTGCAACATTATGGGACCACCTAAGTAATGAGACCTACTTGCAGCAATTTGAAGATATTGCCTGATTTTATTGTTATGAATGGCATTAAAAAATATTATTACATCACATTGACCTGTTCTATAAATTACGTTACCTTTATGGTACTTTCGATTTGAAATGATTTGGCCAGTGGTGCCAAACCTGGGGTTTTGCCCCCAGATCTGGGGTTTTGAATGCCTTTCTGGGTAGCTGGGTTTTTCGTCAGGAGATCTGGTGTTTTTAGGAATTAACAGCGTACAGCGGTGATTTCAGATAGGGTATGATTAAAATTTATTTCTAGTCTCATCTTTCTTTATATTGTTTTATCAAGTTACGTTAGTCTTCAGCATAACTGATAAACAAGCTACTGACACCGTATAAGCTGCAAATTATAGCAAGGCGCAATGAGTTCAAGTGACAGAGTTATTAATGAAGCAAGCCTAAAGAAAAAGTTTAAGTGGTACGTACAGCAAATTTAAGGTGGAGTGGTTGAAAGATCCAAATCTCAAAGGTTAGGGAATGAAGATTTAATTATTGTAAATTCTGTCGGATCACCTTCAGAAATGCAAACAGGTCCATATTACTGCGATTGGCCTATAATAATTCCGGAGACACAAAAGTTCATTAGCAAAGTTACAGTATATATTCACTAGCACGTTTTGCAACTTTCAGATGGCCAGGTATGATAGATATTAGAAAGATTGGTCTAATTTTGTGTCTACCTAGGATTTTCTGTTCAAATCTGTTTTTTTTGGTGAATCTATACGTTTTTTTCTCAAAAATCTCATCGGCAGCCCTGGATTTGAATCTATTCATTAACCATTGGGTAGTGTACCTGGAGTCTTTTTTAACAAATGTGGCAAATATGATCTGCGCATTTATTTAACTCTCATGATGACCAACAGCAGTGGACAACAGTCATTTTCTATACTTAAGATGGTAGAATGAACTTATGAGCACCATTAGGCAAAAAAAAGCTGAACAGACTGATACCAAAGAGTATAGAGCATGAATGTCTATGTGAAACAGACTCTACCAGTATCATAAACAAATTCGCTATGACAAAATCTAGAAAATGCAATCTTACGCAATGCAATCTCATCTGCTTTTGACAATCGACCTCGAAACTAACTGAGACTACACTATCGAGATATAGCAATGATCAAATTTGTTGATGAGTTTGTAAGCATTAATTACTGACTATTTGTTATTGATGAGCGACTGTTTGTTGATGAGTCTGTAAGCATTAATTATTGACTATTTGTTGATGATGAGCGACTGTTTGTTGATGAGTCTGTAAGCATTAATCACTGCCTCGTGTACTGCACTTGTGAGGTGTACAGTACTGTAATGTATTCCTTCTTGGTAAGAAGATACGTATATACGTTTTTGGTAAAATGTGCATATAGTCCATGATGTCCACCAGCTGCTATTTAGGAGTAGGACCAGGTTTTTGTACTTACGAAATTCAGTATGCACAATGGTACTCACATGGATGCCCACTTTTTATGACTTAACAGTTGTTCACTTATTCAAGTGTATTTTTAACCTAGGGCCCCGCGCTGTTTATATGCTACGGGCCCGAGCCACCTTAACCCAACACTGGGTCATGCAAGCAAATCCCATGCT
>Ga0210059_1002419_pt1 | contig 29223 bp, 19 predicted proteins | sample Ectturendosymbi2_FD_188042 | JGI IMG/M metagenome (GOLD analysis project Ga0210059, IMG submission 188042) | Ecteinascidia turbinata endosymbiont from Florida, USA - Sample 2 (SPAdes) (version 2) | ecosystem: Host-associated > Tunicates > Ascidians > Unclassified | place: Key West, Florida...
TTGGTGGGCTTAGCCCCCCCAAATAAAGCTCCAAACTCCCCAAATTGAAATATGAAACACTATAAATTAGTGGAATCTTTGTCAAATTTGAATGTCAAGCCCCCCTGCACGAACATAAAGGCCCCCCGTACAAATGTAAAGCCCCCCTTTTGACGACTTCCTAGCGACGGTTCTGTCCTGCTGCACAACACCACTGCTTTTAACTAAGGTGAGATGGACCTTGTGTCTGATACAAGCACGAAGGCTACGTGAAAGCAAAATGTCATTTTAATAAAGTTATGGCCATTCAAAATCAAAAACAGCCATAACCTCAAAAATTGGGCCAAGCCTGCTCCTCGATTCTAATCTAAGTCTCACGTTTGTTGATACCTAATTCGATTTGCCAAGCTTGCTCTAATAATAAACTCAAATTTTCAAGAAACTTTCATGTGAAAAACCCTGCTGTTTAAAACTACAGAACACCAATATGCTTTTTTTCCTCTTACTTCTTTTCCTCCTCTCTAAGCTCTATGTTGCGTTTCTGGGAAAAAAACGTAAGGCGCTGTTTTGATTTGAATTACCGAATGTGAACGGCAAAAGGATCGGTTTATACAGTTTTTGTATTTACGGTTGTGATTGCAGGTTATTAATGCCAGGACTGAATTGCTTAAATTTAAACATAACAAGCTGTCTTATACCAGTTACCTCAGTTCAAGAGCATAATCAGGAGGCAATGAGCCCGAACTAGAGAGAGTGATGGGGGAGGTTTCCCAAAAAAAACTGTGAAAGTCTAGTTTCTTTTAGTAAATTTAAGATTTGTGGGGGAGTTTCGTGAAATCCGGTCAGTCCAAGACAAATTAGTAGAATGGTAAATTAACATTTTATACGTACAGCATTTTTCTAAAGTTGGTCACTGTATAGCCTTTCGTTGTTTCAACGTTTTATGAAAACAGTAGGCTAATTGTAGAAAAAAATAAGTTGTGGGTCAAAACAACTTTCACTGTCGTTTTGGTTGCTGCGTAAAAATGTTGTGCTGGGCAAGCAATTTGAGATTCCAAATTTGTCAAGTTGGTGTGGATACAGCATAAGCATAATTATCACAAATTTCTCTGAGACTAAGGACTTGCACAGAAAAGACACTCATCATATGCAGAATTGCATTAGGCCTACACATATCATATTTGCTCGATGGTAATCCGCCAAAGTTTTTTTCATCATTTGCGCGGATTACACTTTTTCTCACCACACCCATGTTTCTTTTTCTGATGCTTTATCGTTGAAGATCCCTTTCACCTTCTCACATGCGTATTGACTACGCCAACAGATGTTTTGCTTCCTCAAATTCTTAGCTTGTCTCGCAAATAGGTCAAAAGATGTCCAAGCGAGGGGTGTTAGGAGTGACTGCGCCTGCCTGCCTCAACCCAAAAGAAAAACAGTGAGTCATCAGTTTCATTTGATAATTTCAGTAGGCTAGAAAGTACCTGTAAGCTTGATGACATTATCGATGTTGATTATGACAATGTCTGACGACGAGTATGGGCATCAAATAAATGTATGAACAGATCCTTTTCCTCTGCTGTTTGGGATATTGCCGTAGTTTATTGCAGAGGGTCACTGTGTTTGCGAACAGCCCGTCATTTCTATTAAAACGCAAGGCTTTTCGGAAATTTGTCAAGTCGCTCAAACAATTTTCCTTCCATTGCTGAGCAAACGTGATGCGGAAAATTACACGCCTATTTCCCTAGGCACAATAATCTTCACTCGTTGTCAGATAGTTCAGTCGAAAAACACAATTTGAGGTAAGGGAAAATAGTGTGCTAAATGGTAATAATCTTGAAATAGCTCCAATAGCTATAACGCTGCGTGAACCCAATGCCGGCGCTATACCATTGGGCGAACTAGGCGGCTACCTAGGGCGCTAGTTCAAAGGAGGCACCAAAAATACAAGTCTATGGTTTAGAAAGTGACGAACGCACACCAAGTAAAAGAACATGATGAAAGTGAATGGAACACATGTTCACGCAGTTTATAAAAATTTAGATGTAGGCTACTACACTATTTCAGTTTCCTGCAGAAGAGTTTGTATTTTTCCTATTTATTTGAATTTCCAGGTAACCTATGTCGCAATTTAATAACACTTTTATTTATCTAATAAACGTTTGTGATATACAACAAATCTTCGTATTTCCGTATACTAATGCACAACGTGATGATACGTAGAGTAGGAATCTTTGTACAGGAGGGTACGCGCTGGAATGGATCTTGCCAAGGTGATTGGGCTACAAGTCTTAGCAATAGCGGGCTGTCAGGTTCAGCAAGACATGCTTTACCAAGCTCATTACAAAATTGTAAGGCAGGCCTGCACAACATACGGCCCGCGAGAACTTGCTCAATTGTAGAAAATGCTGCAAAAGCTCGAATAAGCATCTGACTAGAAAACCGTATGGTTAATTCAGATGCCCTGGGAACGAAATAAACGCTGTTCTAATGTGGTTTGTTTTCTGTGGCATGATTTGATGTTTGTTTATAGTTGTTCTTAAATAAACTGATACCAAGCATTTGTCATTCCACAATTTCTTCCAAACTGCTGTCCAACGAAATCTCTACGTCGAATTGATGGCCCGCTACAAATTTATGTTGATTTGACCCTTCGAGCTTTTGGACTTGTGCAGTACAAGGTTACTACTTTTCTGACTTGCTTCGAGCTTTTTGACATGTGCAGTACAAGGTTACTACTGCATCTGTTATTTTCATTCATTTTTCCTAGCTGCGCCGCTTTTACCAGCATGGGCTTATGTCAAAGCCTTCACAAATCATGATTCAGCTGCCCAGTGTAATCAGGTAAGGAAACGCAGCCGGAACGACAGCACTATTAGCGTTGGCAGCCTAGTTAACTAGTCAAATTTCGATTACTGGACCCACCACCTTCACCAAGCAGATTTCAGCTGGTACGCACCATAACCAACATGGTTGCGTTCGCGAACGTCAATGGTTTGTTGTGCATGTAGAACTTCGTCGACTCTTTCGACACCAGACTAACTATGGGCCTGTAACAAAGTTTTGATACCTACGTTAGAATTTTTATTTGTATGAACTCTGTAAAGCATGTTGCTTGTCTAGATAGCATTTTTATGAATGTGGCGATATATTTGCGCCACATCTAACGTTGAATTTATAACAGCAATAGAAGAGTGACTTCTATTGTTGCTGGTTGCTTTCCTATTAGTTAAGTGCCCCGGATTACCATTTTTCTCCTGTTTGCGTCAGTAGTTCAAGCAGGGGCGTAACGAAATTAGATGGCGCCCGGGGCAAAAAAACAAATTCGGCGCCCTCCTGGTCGAACCGGCGCCCCCATGGTCCAAGTTTGGCGCCCCTATGGTCAAATTTGAATTCTTTCGAAGGCAAATTTAGTGTAATGAAGAAAGTACTTGTGACATTGTTGGGACTTTTCGGCGCCCCTGCAGTGATTCAGCACCCCCATAGTGAATTGGCGCCCGGGGAATATTGCCGCACTCACCCACCCCTCATTGCGCCCCTGAGTTCAAGGCGATATAGATTCCTGCAACATGAACTTCGTGTTCAAATAAACTCGTCCAAAAAATTATCTTGGTGTTATGTATGCCATATGTACAATAAAAAAGGGTCTTTTCAGGGGGAAAGGTGCTCGAATGGACCTTGTCTAGGACGCACCGGCAATTTTATTGAAAAAATTCAAATTTTTTTTCAATAGTTCGCAAAAATCAACAGAGCTCAATAATCTTTCGCATATCAGTAAACGTTTTACGTATATTCATAAAACAGGAAGATAGCGTGTGGAACACAGCTAAACTGTGTTTTGCAATGTGCAATAAAAAGGCTGCCGAAAGTTTTACACACCAAGAAAACCTGTACCACCATTGCTTCAAGCAAGGTCGAGAAAACCGCCTTTGGGCGTTCAACCGAGTTGTTGAAACCGCTTGGTTAATCACATATTTCACTTAAGCGTACGACTTCATTACACTTCATACGTCTAGCCAACTGTAGCTAAAGTTTCTTCAAAAAAGGCAAATCATGACCTTCAAGCCGCATACAAAACAGTCCTTTTTCAAGTAATAAAATGTTTTCCTAAAAATTATAACTGAAGCGTACCGCTAAAGTTTTCTGGATGCTTGTTTCAACTTGCCGCTACTGTTGTACACACCGATTTCTGGGAAGTTTGCCAGCAATGCAAAATTTGTTGCCAAATAGACCAACATAAACATTGTTCGCGCTCGATTTTTCGATCAACGCCTGGTCTGGGTAGATTTATGAACTTAAGAAGACATGCTCATTTTCCGTAACAGTGGGAGTGAATGTCCGTTTTGAGGGAACGTTGGAAATAAAGAAAAACTATAAAATTTATTATAGTTCAGCTTCCATCCAACTACGAGTACGTCCATAAGCATAGTTTGTGGTCGTAAAACGAACAAGAAGCTAAGATCTGACATTCGCGGTCAGCAAATGACGAATAGCACCAATCCACGCCGTACGCTAGCGACTTGTGGTTCTGGTACGTTACGCAAACTTTTGGAGAATCAGCAGCAGTGGCATCCAGCACAGCGAAGCCGTTGTGCATGCACGCCGCTACTATTAAATCTCCATCCACTGGTTTCCATTTCAACCTCCAGACGCCGCCACCCACGTGAACTGCCGACAGCGGCGTTTTTCGAATCATCCTGGTATCCCAGACTCGAACGTGCTCGTCGTAACTGCCGGTCACGAGACGGTGTTCTTTGTGCGGGTTACAGTGCACGCTGCAGACTCCCATGTCGTGCGCGCGACTGACGAACGCCGGCGAGTTGGCGGACGACCGCAAGTCGAAGCCCTTGAACAGGCAGTCGTCGCCGCCGCTGTACAGCATCGACGTGTTCCAGTAGTCGAAGGCTGTTATCCACGCTTCGAAATCGTGCGCCTTCCACGACCGCTCCAGGTCCAGGCCGTGGTTCGCCACTTTGAACTGGGCGACCTCGCCAGTCGAGTAGCTGACTGCCACCAACGGCGGTAAGGTGCGCTCTAAGAAGGAAGACCAGTCCAACGAAAGAGCAATGCAGGCTTCAGGCGCGTTCGCCGACAGCCGCTCTTCCAGCTCGCTCTCTTTTAATGCGTGAATAGTGAGTTTTCCGGAGGCGTCCGCAACGGCCAGAGCTGGCAAGTCTCCGAAGAGCTGGTGCTGACACCATTTCATGTCCAGCACTCCGGCCGTTTCGACTTTGGCAATTTCAGCCAAGCTGCAGGCCGTCTGGGATTCGAGCTTGTACAGCCGAATGGCCCCGATTCGTTCTTTACGGGCCTGCTCCAGTTGGTATGTGCCTCCGGCCAGTATGTCCCGGCATGGCGACGCGGGACACCACTCCACACTGTCCGCGTGCAGCACTGTGTCTAACTCTATCAACGTATCCACATGGAACTTACTCATGTCTCTCAGACAGTCTGCAAACAAATAACACCGATTCATGAAAATTCAAATAAAAACACCAACAAGCGAAGATTTGCAAAGTGAAAAAACGTGATCTCGACAAGACATTCTGTCGCTGATTGATTTCTATCCAATGCGCAATACGATCAAGACACTCTCTGTTGTCTGGACAGGTGTGCAGTAAAACTTCACTTTCCGGATAATTTCACAGAGCTAGGGTAAGCTAATGGCAAAGAAACAAATACGGATGCACAGCAGTCAATGAGCGACAGTGAAAACGTGGGAGCCATAGCTCGGCAAAGGAAGCTTTGTGCTGGTACGACCACAAACATTTTGCTGAATGCAGACAGTGCATGAAGTAAGTCGCACCACTTTGCGATTAAACGAGTGACCAGGAAAAGGCCAAATTCATAACTTCTGACCAAACAAGTTTGATATGGTAACATGGCCGTCGGAAGGGTTATTTCCAGGGGGGGCATTGGGGATTTTTGCAAAATTTTTTCAGGGGGGCCAAAAGTGGTGAAATTTGCTTTTTCCCACTCAAAACTAAAAAAATAACCTTTTTCCGAAAATTTCAAAATCCAGGGGGGGTGCCCCCTACCCCTTCTTCCGACGACTATGTATAGTAACAGGACGAGTCATTCTGCAAAAGAAACGTTTTTCGGATAAACATCCGTCAAAGGCGCGCTGGTGAATTTCTGCGCAGAACAAAAACGCAATTTTTTGGTAAATGTCATGACCAGCAATCGCAGAAACTGTTCAATGCAGTCGCCTTCATAAAAAGAGATAAAACCATCGTACCTAATGTTAATAGCACAACTGGTGTTTGATCGCATCGGCATTTAATTGTTTCGCGAACCATGTCGAAATATCTCGCACTTTACATCTCAAGAACCCTTGAGGTCGGTCATGTAACACGTTTTGCAACATACATTGGTCGCTTAGCAACGGCGAAATGTTCGCTTCTCGAGCATTCGTTTCACTGGCACGGATGTGAAAGTGAGCTCTGCCTCAACCGCAACAAGTATCTCATCTGGCATCTCCTTGTGCCTCACAAATGAGCGACGCGCCAGTAGCCAAGCGCGTGATTCCACTCAAAGCAAACGCAAAGAAATACGCACGAAAAAAAACCGTGAAAACTGCTCAGAAGCAGGTGCAAATAACCACCACATAGCTACCATCGGCTCAAACACGACAAGCGCGTCTGTTCAGTCTCACAATGTTCGGACGCAACGACGATTGCACAGGTCCCGAGCACGCGAAGCGCCACAAACGACACACGGCGGGGAGTTAGACTCGTAACACACATTGCGAGCGAGATTTTGAACAAGCACAATACGGACCAGCTTGTTCTACGTGAAGACATGTCACGACCCATGATACTGGGGTCTGAGCAACGCAGTTGAGTTGAATAAACGACCTCGGCATAACAAGCGCATTTTAAAAAGGAAAAGCAACAAGCGTAAAGTATACCCTCAAATTTTTATAGAATATGCACAGACGCAGATAGACCATAACACTCAAGACGTGGGTAGGCTGTAAAACGACGAAAAGATAAGAAGGTTTTGATGAACTACCGAACCTTCGCCCTGTCACGGCAGCTGAGGTAGGGTAATACGCTCTCGAAAACACCGGCCTTCACTGGCCAGGATCAAGTACCAGTGTGGCGTCAGCGGATGGCCAGTGGAAACAACGAACGATGAGCAAACCGACTACTTGGCACCTTTGTTGAGTTCTACGTACATCTCTAACCGCAAACGAACCATCGCTAGAAACGCGTTGTGACGACCTGAACGAGAATAGCAAATAATGTTGAGACATGGCTGCATGCAAGGCAACTTAAACGTTTTCTACACATATCACTTTGTTTCTGCTTCGCAGGAGCTAAGAAAACGTTTCTTCGGAGCGGCTAGTTTATGACGTCACAATCAAACGACAGAACACCAGCTTAGCCAACTGCTTTGTACAAGTTCTGTTTTCGTGTGTGAAGTTTCACTATCGTCGGAATCGGTATCGCTATCTTCGTTGACTGTCTCACGCTTAGGACTGGTTTCAACCGGTTTTGACCACCACCAATGACTGGGCTCGGCTTCAGTTTCGCTTGTTTCGGATTCGACGTCGGATGGCGTGAAACTTTTTCCTAACTCGGCAATGGATTTGCCCTTGAGGTACGCGACACCATCTTTGTCCAATGAGCACGACCTGTGGAAATCGCAAGAGAAGGATTTAGCACGTGTTTACTCGCTTATACACGCACGCACAAACACATTCGTTGTAAACACTTTACATAGCGCCTTGCCTTCATTCATTCATTCATTTTACCATCATAAAGCATTAAAATGTATCGAACATGGGGCTCGCAATCACAGGCTTGTGGTTTGACTGCGCACCACTAGCCCAGCGGTTCTTAACGTTTTCTCTGCCACGCCTCCCTTAAAGCAATTGTCCTTTGTTTCAACCTCCTGAAATTAAATAAGTAACTTGGAAGGAACACTTCTTCGTTCAAAATCTTTCCATGTTGTAGAACGAGTGAGGGCTCGCGCCCCCCTGGAAATTTATTGACGCTCCCCTGGGGAGGCGCGCCCCCGTTTAAGAACCACTGCACTAGCAGCTTCCGTCACTTCAACATGTACTCGAATCGATATTTGCTGACTTGAACAAAATGCACATCTCAGCTTATCTGTGGGTTGCCTCCAAACTGCATTCGGTTTTGTCCTCAATAACAAAGCAACTAAATTTGGAGCAAAACAAAGTTAAGAATTACAGCACGTGACGACAAGTTCAAAAACAACTCTTCTATCGATCAGGTTGCTGCTGGTCTTAGTTGATCTTTTCGCGCCAACCTCCGTTCATTTTCTTATTAAAATATATTTTTTGTTGCTTGATTTCTCTCACTGCAACAAAAAGATTGCACAGAAGAGCTGTGATGAAAAGCACCAGAATTCTTGCATGTTTAAGATTGCAGACAAGCAGCAACTTTGGTAGGTCTACAAGTATAGTGTCAAGAAGACGCACATATTTTTTGAGATTCAGTTTGTTCCTGCTCTGCAGTTTTTATTTCAGTCGTCTGTGACGATTGTTGGTCGCCGATATGTTTAACATAAGTTTCGTTAGATTGAGTTGCAGTTCTAATATGATTACTGAAAATGGCATATCACATCTGTGGTCACATAACAAAAACTCAGCGGAGATACTTCTGGGAATAATCTAATGCTTCGGTTTCCGAATTCCAGTTTATTTTAAACCCCAGGATGACATTGCAGCAATAAGAAGCGGCGCAGTTAGCTGTAACGGCCTTGAGGTTAGACATGTTTCAGAGCCACTTCAGCGTATCAGGCGATGGCTTGCATTATCCAGCAGTACGAACCAACCTTACTATGAAATGCTATCAACTGTTGTTAAGGTTTTCCAGAGTAACTGCAGAAGAGGCTGGGAGAAGACCGATACCGATTGCGACCAATCAAATCTAAGCATTTAAGAAAACAAGAACTGTTCTTACTCGTCATGCTTGCTGGGGTTGACTTCTTTCCACATCAGCAGTTGTGAGCCACCGGTGAAGAAGCATGTCCCGGAATGCGTGGGGTCGATTGCAACGCATGCCAACCTCGGTAGCTCGGCGAGTTCAAGGGTCGCGGCGTACGTCATCGGGGGGTCGCCGCTGATGCTACGAACTGCAAGAAAACAAACGTTGGTAACAGATTGTTTTTGTTTTTTTTCAGTAAAGCTTCGACGGAGTTCTTCAGACTTGTTCTTTTCTAATTAACCTTCATGCCACACGTTCGTTACAGGGCACAGCTGACCTAGTTTGCATACTGCACTAATCACGTTCTGCAATTTCGGGTTTGAACAACTCATTGTTGCATGTTGCAACCGGACAAAATAACGTAAAAAGCACCAAGTATTAAGTGCCATTACAATCAGCTTAATTGAAAAAAAACATGCGCACTCTCACATCTTCCTAATTCGGAGTTGAAGCGAAACGTGCGACGCGCCCAATTTCTGCTACTTGGTTTACGAAATATCTACTCATTTGTTTTACACAAATGCAATGTGGCTTGAATCCGAACGAACAAGGCACAGTAGAAGTCTATGTATGGACAGCAGGTGTGGCAGTGCGCCATACACAAGCGCTGTCAAAGTCAAAACGATGACGGATTCGCCACAAAATCTACACTTTCTGTGATTTGCATTAAAAACACGGAGACCGCACTTTGGTTGCTTCGCTGACATATGCGGATCGAGATGCAAGTGCATGGCGCGACAAACATATCTTGCATACAGAACATCTTGGTATAAATCCAAAGATTTAACATCAGTAAAAGGCCAAAAAGACACTAATTTAAGTTGACGACAGATCACCGTTCAACAATTTTTGATAAAAAAGTGTAATCCCAGCGGCAGTTTTTCTTTCAATTCGGATGAACGATACTAGAATTATTTTTCATTCATACATACGCGCTTCATCAGCAAGTGCAAAAACTTTCAAAATAATTTCGCAGCAAATACGTTAGACTGCTCGCGCACATCCCAAGCACGTTACTCAGCATCTGAAACACCTGTAGCTTAGCAGCTTAAACGGCAAAGCACAAAACACACCAACCGTTGATGCTTCCCACTCCCGTGTCCAAATCGAATGATGAGGTGAATAAAAGATCACTTATGACAGAGCAAAAGTCGGTGAATCCATACGACTTGTGGTTAGCGTACTTGTCAACTGTACCTGAAACAGAAGAGCGAGCAGGCACAATGAAACACATTGACTCGCTGCCTGCAAATTGTTGGAATAAGAAAAAGATCTCTTAGAAACAAAAGCGCGAAAAGGGTAAGCCAAAGACTTTAGTGATACGGCAAGAAAGTGTTAATATACGCATATTACATACATCCACAAGGCAGAAACGATAGTTTGTACGATATTTTGCGTAAAGGAAATTGATGCGGGCCACTCCTTCCCTGAAGACATGGAGGAGGCAAGTAGAAGAGGAGATTAGAGGGGTTGGGTTGCAGAAGACGCTCTTGATCGAGCAAGATGGAGAGATGGAGTAAAGCTAATCATGTCAGAAAGGAAGTAAATCCGGCCAACCCCATTTAACGGGGCTAGAACCGGATCAAAACTGGACTACTACTCTAAAAATTACGAGGTTGTCGTCACATCAAATCAAAAACTGCCATCTCATAGTAAAACCAAAAAATCGTACTACAAATTTTTTCTCGGATAAAAATACGTGTGTGGGGTTCCGTGCATCTCACCGATGGGGGCGTTTGAGAGAACTTTGGTGCGATCCTGACACAAAATTAAAAAAAAAAACTGAGTCGAGTCCAAAGATGGGATAGATTTCGTAAAATCAAACAGACGATGAAAACAGCGCAAACCGACCCTGTCGCGCTCAGCCAACATACCTTGGTGAAGGTCCAACACCTTCAAGTTGACGCCATCGTCGCCGTAGAAGAGAAAGTTCTCGTGGAATTGCAAGCACAATATCTGGCGCCCGGCGATGTGATGCTCCGTGTCTTTGAGCGCGAACTTGCACTTTAGGTCGACATTGGGCCGCGACGCTTCCAGGGCGGAAGGTTCCACGTCCCACAGCTTGAGATCGCCGTCCGTTGAAGCCGACGCGAGCGAAGGCGGTTGATACTGAGCGACGAGTCATACAACCATCGTCAGAAAGACGTCGATAGGGGGCTTTACGTTTGTGCAGGGGGACTTGACATTCAAATTTGACAAAAAATTCCATTGATTTATAATGTTTCATATTTCAATTTTGGGGGCTTGGAACTTTGTTGAGGGAGGGCTAAGCCCAACAAAGCGCCCTCCGTGGCGACGGGAATGCCGAGTCATAGATAAGCGATTTAACCAACTGCAGCTCAGCGCGCGACGAAACTGCAGGACGCAAGAGACATTTGGAGCTCTTCTCGGCTGGACCAGACTATAACGCAGGTACTGGAAGATAATGCGGATACCCTGTTAGCTTTCGTTGACTGTATCAGGAGGGGGAGCTGACTCCATAAAGTTTGACCAGCATATGTTTTCTATGTGCACTATTTCAATAGCAACGCAAAACGTTGCTTTTAATTTCAAGAATTCGCGTCTAAAGGCAGTATCTGTTACCATACAGCATAAAGAGGCAAACTCAGCCTGTTTATTTTCAAGTTGAAGCGCAATAGAGCGCTTCGTAATCAAGGCTGAGTGAGATACATCAGCACAAACCAATAAAAACGCTTCAGTCCTGTACCTTCAGCGTAGTGACTGTGTCGTTGTGCGCGATCGTTTCGCAGAGCTGTTCGCCGGAAGTGACGTGGTAAGCGATCAGTTTACCAGAATCCGTGCCTGACGAAACAACATCACCGCGATGAATCTAGCGAGTGATTCACAATGAGCTTTACGCAACAAACATGGTGCAAAAAAGAAACTTAAATCATCGACCACTCGTTCGCACTGACACGCGACGTTTGGAATCACTCATGCGTGTTTCACACGATCCCAGGAAGTTCGGAGCAGCTCAATGCATCAAAGCTGATTGCTTCGAAACGTTGGAAATTTGCAGAGCAAGCAGCGATTCCTAATTGAAAACTACTTGGCCATGAAGCGAAAAACCATACCTGCAAAGACAACTTGCCCGAAAAAGCAAATCGACGTGATGGGAGAAAACGTGTATATCGACTTGATGCAGCATCCTTGAGGTAACAACCAAAGCTTAATGTAACAGTCGGTTGAGGCGCTGAGGAGCAGCAACTCTTGCGGGTACTCTTTCACTGATAGGTCATGCATCAGTTCCTTGTCCGAGTCAGCTACGATCATGGATCCTGTCGATTAAAAGCAATCACATTCCATCAATCTGGTTGACGCTCGCAAGACAAAATAACACAAGGTAGAATTTTCGAAGCAAGTTGGAAGCCAGCACTGCGGGCCGAAGGACAATATTTGTGGATTCAAACCATGCCTTCATCAATGGCCATCTGCTACAAAGAAAGTGTGCATTGCAAAATATTGTCTCACGATTACCAAAAGCAATCAAGCTTTTTTTACTCCATAGGAAGCAAAATGCGCAAAAACATGAAGGTATCGCACTTGTAGCTGCAGACCACTATTGTCACCAGTTGTTTCACTACCAGTTTGAAAACTCACTTGACAGAGAGCCACGGCATCCGTAAATATACTGTTCAACTTCCGGAAAACTACGAAAAGTGCAAACCTGATATTTCTAAAATCTTGATTAACCTCAAACGATTTGACCAACGTGGAAAACTGACTGTAGTGATAAACAAAAACGCTTACCACTGAAATGATACCGGAATTTTTTTATGCCTGCTGCTGCGTTTTGAACTCCTTAATCTAATTTGTGTGTTGCGCTCTTTAATCTAATTTGTGTGTTGCGCTCTTTAAACTGGGTTGGCCTCAATTGGTCCACAAGGCATTCGCCCAAATCAAGAGGCGAAGCCAATTTCGTGTTAATTGCGGTAAAGGTGTTCTAATTTTTAAACCCTGAAGGTTTTGCAAAATATTTCCTGACAATAAAGTGATGAATCTCTGGTTAGGCAATGCATCTGTTCTCTGGTTAAGCAATGTAACAGGAACCAAACGACAAGTACAAATTACATACGAGTATATTATTGTGCTGCTACGACGACACGCTTGCCGCTGGTTTTCATTCGCAGCAAAATGAGCCGCTGTTCAACACATCACCCAGCAGTGGAGCTGGAGCCAACACTGAAAACGCACGTATTGAAAATGTAACCGGCGCAACAGTGACCGATTATTTGCCCAGTATGCGACATGACTACGAAATTTTAACTGCGTACGGTACCTGAGTTGAACGTGTAATAATGACGCAGGCGAACAACAGAAAACTGCTTGTTTGTTTGGCACAGGCAGGTAAAATATGAATTGCAAAAATGTCACACCTTGGTTTTAACGCAGAAAAAAGACATTCGCTTGAAGTAAAAAAGAATGTTAAGAAGTTCATCAACCGGGCTTTGGATGAATGTTGTTATGCGAGTGGAGAAGACAAGACGTTTCTGCAGACTACTGAAAACCACTTCAAAATTTTTGACTGAAGTGGAAATCATTAACACAAAGCTCATGTCCTTTTTTCACTAGAAGATATTTGGCCGAAAAATACCAATGGACCATAAAGCTATAATAATATCAGAAAAATAAGATATAAACTTATTAACGCATTATTGAAAATGCATACCGTACAAGACGCACAAAATCACCAACGATGCACACATGCACACAAAACAGGCAATTTTCGACAGATTTTCAAACCCACGTAACGCAGGATTTTAAACCACTTCCTGAAAGAACACAATACCACACAAGGTTAGACATGACAGTCATGACACCAGTCACTTAATCACTCACGAAATCTGTCGCTTTCCTCTTGGCTCAGCAAGTGCAACGAGGTGATGGAGCCAGTGTGGCCGGAAAGATGGCGTATTTCGCGTTTTGTTGAGATTTCCCACAATTTCGCTGATGTGTCACGACTGCCAAGAAACAAGTCGAATCATGCGAGCTAACTTGTCACTCACAGAAAAGCGCTATGGTGAGAAACCGTTTAGGCCTTGGGCAGTTGTTGTATTCTCAAAAAAAACTTGGAAACGAGGTGACAGAGAAAGCATGCCACGCACAATTTCCGTTTCACAACTATATTCCGTTTACATACACCGCGCAACAACGTCCTTGCGTTTGGCCAACTGACAACTCATCTAACATGTTTCAAAGCTGGTTGATAGACAACTTGATCAACGTCGTAACCCAGGGGTGGCCAACTTGTCTTCGACTGAGATCGAATAGAAACTTCATGATAATTCGCGATCGACCGGTCGGTAATAATGTCACAAGCACAAGATGTCATCAAATGCAATATTTTTCATTTTTATGTACTTCCCCAAATATTGATTGAAAAATGTTCTTTACTTATCTTGTCAATTCAATGCAAAATCAGGCGCCATTGACCAACTGAGACTCGGCGATCGAGCGGTGTTGCCCACCCCTGTCGTAACCGATGGGTGGAACCGAACCAATGTAACAACGGCACAGCAGCAATCGGTTGCTTTACAACTTGAGTCAACTGGCTGGCAAGGCACGGGGCAATTCGTTGGTTCAAACAAGTTCAGGCTCAAGACGTTTTCAAAATGAACAAATGGAAATTCTAATCTCGATCAAACAAAAGCGGAATCGCCGAGTTTCCCAGCAGATCACACAACGCGCTGCCACAACTTCACGATATACTTGCAGCGATCAACAAGTCGTAAATTGGGCGCCATTTTATACCTTCACGTTTATTGTAAAAACATAATGCTGACAAGTCGGAAAACAACAAATAACGGTGAATACACAAAAACCGGCATTACCTGGCACTTACAAGCCAACCGCTGCAAGCAGCTACATCACACACGACGTCATTGTGTCCAGTAAAAGCAGAAACAGCGAATGATTTGTTTTTCCACAATTTCCTCAGTTTCGATCGAAATTTCGGAGTTTTCCCTAAGACGAAAAGTATCCCAAAATACAAGTAGAGTAACAAACATCACTGTTGCGCATTCCTAGCGCTCAAGACGAAAGGAAACGAACAGATTTTTATGGCTATCAATAGATATTTAAAACAAACTGAAAGGTTCAAAAACTTCGACACAGCTTTAATGCGTTGTTCTGAAAATTGTGCTAGCAAGCAAGAGTAACAACGTAAAAAACATTTACAAAAGCTTTTGCGGTTCTGACCTTTTTTGGAAGTATGTCCTGGATCTTTCTCAGGAATTTCCAGTGGCTGATGTGGTGTTTTATGCAGCGAATCGCCTTCAGGTGGATTATCTTCATCTGACCTCTTGGTGTCTGTCGGCGGTTGTTCGCTGTTTTCTGGAACGAAAGTTCAAATTACGCAAAAAGATAACTGAGTAATTTGAGAAATGTTAGACGAATCTTGACAGTTGAATGTTGCAAATCAAGCAGACATCTTTGTGTCCCACCAATCAAATAATGCGAAACGGCCATTTGCAACGTTTTCGTGAACAGCCTTCCAAATATTTTTGAGAAAAACAAACACACTGCCTAGTTGAATAAAGGCAAATACCTTGTGGATCAGAAAACGATGCGCACTCTTCATTATCTTCATCGCTTGAACCATTCACATCATTAGAAGCGGCCGAAGAATTGAAAGACTCTTCTCTTCGATTTATGGATTTGAGAAGCTTTTGCAGCTGTCCTCGAATATCATCTTTCGCACAAAGCTGCGGCACATGAGATTCACACCAACAGTTCCAAGGTATAACTACTGAAACCTTACAAGATAATATTTTAACAGCATATTCAAGGTGTGAAAAATTTTATCACGAGCGGCTCGATTGAGGCTTCGGAAAAGAAGGTTTTCATGGACAGAGACTCTACCATCTTCATTTATATAAATCTTAAGGCAGCGCAAGACACAACAGCTAAAGCTTCAACAAATCTCTGCTAATAAGAAAAAAACAAGGGCGTCATATTTATCAACACTGATGTTAAATTGAAAAGGATTCCACCAAGACAGACGTTCTAACTGCTACCAAATGGTAGATTTGGTAACAATGCAAGTGAAACTGCGTGTTTGGCTGAAATACAGTGCCCCTGAAAAGATCAAAGCGGTGTCACTTGGAACACTAAACACAACGAAATGCACGAACATAAACAGTGAGCTACTAAATTTACATAGCTAAGCTGCTAAAACTCTTTTGTACAGAAATCTTTAAAACAGACTTTATCAAGTGCAGTGCATGCTGTAAAATATATTTTTTTCTTTAAGCTTAACAGTTGTGGTTTTCAAAGGTAAAAAATGCAACATTACCTTTTTGCCCACTGATAAGTCGAGGTGAAAAGTATTAGAATTCACAAATTTTAACATAATTTCTGTTAGGATGCCAACTTAACTATTACATCTTGTTCAACAATTTTATCAACGCTGTTTAAACTCAATTCACACACCATATGAAAATTTGGAACTTTTGATGGAGTTTTTCATGGACTAGATGTGTTTGAAAAAAAATAGGGCACATGTCCTTGTGAATCAATTTTCATTATAGTTTACACTGGGTTAACTTTCTCTTAGTGTGTCATATATCTGAGGTATGCCTTTCATGCTGCTTTGTTTTTAACTTGTAGATTTAAACTGTCATTTTCCTTGCTGACACTGCTAACTTCTTTTGACAAACTTGACCTAAACTAAAAATTTAAACACTCATTCTACTCAAGGTTACAGTGCTTCCAATTTGACCAGAAACTGAACTTGTCACTTCAACATGATGGCATAGCTAGTTGCATGAGAATAGCTGGAATACTCATCACGACTGCTTTTGCTACATAAAAAACTTGATTATTGCGGAACAGCACTAGTAATTGTCCTGTACCCTAAATTTGCATTCATATTATGAAGATCTACTGAAAATATTGCAAAATGTGGCAATTGTATCATTTTTGTAGGTTAAACGTTCTCTACAGCAGGTCATATTGTTATCCACTCATTTTGAAACCAATGTTTCCTATGGAAGAGTTATGGTGACGGCAGCCCTAGGAGGTCTTGAAATACCTCACAGCTTTTTGTAAAATCTTGACAGTTTTATAGATTTTACAACAAGGTACAACTAAGCCACGTCATATATAAAATTCTTCCATCTGATCCTTGGCTGGTCTCTGGGTGTACTCTCCTTGGTGTTGAGGGTGGAAAGGCAGAAATGGCCAAAATATTTTACACAGAAAGTGATAACAGAACATTCACAAAAAGTGATAGCAGAACAAATGGCCTCTTCTATTCAGGTGTACTGACCATTGCTTGTCTGTTAATGCAGTAGATTCAATGCAAGAACTCTCCTGTATAATGTGTCTTCTCATCATACCTCTTGTTCCCACAATTTGCTTTGCAGGTGTTGTGACCAATGGTCTTTAGTAGAACTAAGCACTTACCAACCTTCAGCTGGTGGTGATACATTCACTAGTGCTAAAAGTACTTTGCCACAAGTGAAAAATGCAAGAAAAAACAGTGATTGAGGCAGCCCTTCTTTCCTAATGCACAATAAGATAGGCACCATAGTACATGCAGGAGTACAGCTTATCATAGCCCACAACAAACATTATGGAATTACCTTGCTATGGGTTACAAGCATGTGCCAATAAATCATAGTTTTTTCATAAATTAATAAAAAACACCATTACTATTTTCAAATACACAATGCAACGTTACTTCCTTAATACCCAACCCTTCTGATTACTCTTTAAGCAGTATTGATTCTATCAAATCATGAAGCAATTCTCATTTTTTCTACAATGAGGTATTTATGTCAAAAAGTATTTTTTTGGCATAAAGGTGCACAGAAATTCTGCTGTGGCCCCCTACACACGGAAGGACTGTTTTTAGTTCAGGAGTTGGATGAGGCCTAAAAATAACCATTGCTTTTGTTGAGATCAACATTTTTGGAATTTGGTGACAACACAAGCAATTCTGATGCATCACACAAGTTTCACACATCTGACAACTGTTAGCGAAACTATTCCATTGATAGATTTTGGCTGAATTCCTCATTTCCATTCATGGTGAATGAACCACACTTTAGTCACATTGGCTTTACAGCGTTACACATGTTGCAAAATCATCTCTATATAAGGACTGTGTACCGTTCTTCACCAATGACCTTTTTTGGACAGTTTTTCACTTTTGTCATTCAGATAGCAACTATATGAATGAGTTTTGTTCCGCACGTTGGATGCTATTGCTGAAAATATGCTCGAGGAAAATTGTTACCACTGATGTGGACATCACACTATAGTTCCAGATGTCTGGCACTAGCTACTAGTGCTGTTTTGTTAATATATGTTTTACTCTTCTCCCAACTTTCATTCGTGACATGAGTTGTGCACTAATATGTAGAATACTGGTGCAAATTAATCCTGCAAAATTTTTCTAGCTAGTCAACATCTTTGCACAATATCTAGCAATAAAATATTCCAAAATGAACATTCCATACCAACACAAAGACATACATGAAATAAATGTTATTTCACAGCATGTCTTTCCAATGCTTATCACCCCTTATTTTCACCTCTTTTTTGACTAATTTTCTAGTAAAGAGTCTGAAATTGTGGTCTTGAGAAATGTATTAACTCTCAAAACCCATCTTATGAGGCTTGGTCTGGGAGGCTGGGGGTCATGGTCTTGAGCCTATTATTTTGAGAGTGTGAATGCTCCATCAGTATATCTTGGTAAAGCTGCAATAATTTAACCTCATTATCACCTGTCGAATCTTCAGGAAGAAAAAATCCCTAAGATAAGGTAAATCTGTGACAAATCTGATGAAATTACCACTTGGAATGTTGATAACTAATTTTTAAAAATTCAGGGAAAATTTTGGCAAAGCTGAGAATTTTTTAGGTCGCATGTCTTAGTCTCAAATATTCAGGTTTCATTCTTGGCTTTTATGACAGCCTTGATCTTGCTGTTTCAACCAAGTATCAGTCTTGGAGGTTATGGCCCGCCTTTGTTCCTGATTCTAATTCTTTAAAACGTTTTAACATTACAACCTTATTTGCCAACCTTGTTTGACTGAAGCTTACATTCTGATATAATATATTTGGAAAACTACTATCTTACTAGGAGGGACCATGACCACATATATTTATCTACGATTGATTAAAACACAACAACCTAGCAAAAATATATAAGAAATTTTGATAGGTGAAATTCATGTTTTCATCCACCTTTGGGATCTCATTTACGGACAATAAAAATCAAACCACTAAGTTTTTCATTTTCACCAAACAGAAGTTAAAGTGAGTAGTAAAGATAGGAAATAAGTTAAATACTGGGAAAAAATTGTTAAAATTTAAAGATCCTAATTCATAGTTCTTTAACACCTTCTCCACTGGCCAGTTGATTGTGCACCAATGGTTCTTTACTGGTAAATGTCAGCTTTGCAAACCGCAAGATTTTTCACGGCATCTAACTGTAAGTGAGCAAATGCTGGTAAGAAACCCATGGCATGTAAGAACGTCAATTCACATAGCTGGTAGGGAAGGTGTTAAATTAGACAAAACTTATTCAAGAATTATGAAGAAAAAATACAAGAAATGGTTGTGCTCTGTTACAGATTAACTCGTTGGCTGCCGGCCTACGATATATTTGTACTTCGATTTCGGCCTATAAAACAGCAGTTTTCGGTTGCTTTACCAACGCCCTAGCTCCTCTGCCGATTGCGCTAGAGAGCTGTTCAACGGCTCAAATGCATCGGCCAGTCTAGTAGATTGCACTAAAAAACAATTTTTTTGGTTGAGGGGTGCAGATTGTTTGTGACTGACATCATAAGTGAACAATGTCCCTGCTATCTGTAAATAGTGCCTGCCCAATGACCTGAAACAATCTATGTTTTTGAACAATCTAAATTGATATTGCGTCGAACGCACATGTGTTAGAATCCCTACTCAGCCAGTGCCAGATCCAGAAGCTCGTACACTGCCTAGACACAGGCAGAGTTATTTCACAGTATTTCACTTCATGGTGATAGGACTGTTTCAAATTGCAATTGTTTTGCAGTTTCAGCCTAAACTTTATCTGCTGTTGACATTAGGTTATGGTGAAAGTTAAGTAAGCTCAGGCATTCTTCAATGTTACCCAAGTAATGCAGGTTTGTTTCCACTGAAACTATAATTTTATGAGGAATTTCTCATACTGAAAGGCACGACAGCTAGCATGAGAAATTGTGGTCTCATTATCTGAACAAAATACAAGCCAAGCATTGCATTCCATAAAGAGCCTTTATAGAATTGATTAATTGACGATGTTGCTTGCTGCACAAGAAGTCTCATATTGATTTCTTGTAATTCACTTTTACATCATGAAGCAAAATCAGAACAATCGTACTTCTTATCCACAGTGATTTCGCAAGTATGTTTTTGACAATCTCTATCTTGACAGACAATGCTCAACAGATGCAGTTGTGCAGGTCATTGTCAGCATCAATTTTATAAGTGCATGTACATTTGGATAAACAGCTCTCATTGCTGACATTCGTCGCAGGTTTGACAAACTACGCATTTTTTCAGTACCATGTTCCCAGGAAAAAAAGCGATTGTGATGTAATAAATGCGCTGTGTCCGAAAACAGTGATAACTGGCAAATCTTTCCTTGTCTGTTTTGACAATATGACTGATACTACTATCTAAATCAGTGGTTTCAACCTTTTTTGTACCATGACCCATTATAACCCAATGACCCCCATCTAAAACTCAAATTAAGCAAATGTAGTACAGCTGTATGCATGAAATATCTACAGGTGACCTTCCAAACCCTCTGGGGTTCATAATCCCCAGGTTGAAAACCAATGATCTAAATACTAGTTGCGCTCTACTAGATAAGTCCGATTGAGTTCCAGGTACATCTCAACGAATTTAAGGCTTTTTTGTGCCGATACCAATGTTTTTAATTTTACATTGCTGATAACTGATGTCAATATTTTTGCACCACTCAAACCACAGTTGAAAAACATTGCTTCAGTGTGTTGAAGAAGCATATAAACTTGAATTCTGTGCAAACATGGGTCACTAAAACCCACGGCACGTACCCTGATTTGTTCTCAGGCAATCATCTACTTACCGTGCAAAAACCTGTGAGCGAATGGTATGTAATAGAGCAGTTTATTGGGTCAATTGCGGAATGGTCTGAACATTATGCACTACTTTGATGCAGTCGGAAGGCTACACACCGTGAGGAACAGGACAGGGTATTTGCATTAGTCAATCAGAGACGAAGTAGCAACTTGGGTTTCTGAATACTCCATGCAAAAAACTAGCGCAGCGGTCTTTATGAGCATTTATTGCCAACATAAAACTTTGACAACATTGCCATATAAGCCAATTTACTGTATATCGGCATGTTAATTTATTGGTCGATTTCTAATCTTAAGACAACTGTAGAAAATGCAATTTTAGGTTGAAAAGTGATATCAAAAACTGCCCTCCTGAGACAGACCTCTTTTGCCAGGCTAGATGCACCACTAAAAGACATCATCTAATTGACTCTTCATCACAATGAAATTGGAAGCCAAGTAAATCATAAAAATCAAGTTGATAAGAACTATATAAAATACCCATTTCTAATAATTGCATCAACTTCCTTGTGAGTAGGTTGAAGTTTTTTGATGTGCTTCTTTTCAATGAGGTTAAGAATATTTGTTTCTAGGTGAATATAGTTGCAACTCCATAAGATCCATGATCAGTATTTCCAGATGTTAGTTAGCATGTAAGCACTGTATTGTTAAATAGAAGATTTCTTTTAGGGTTTCCAATTTTAACACCACCTAGGATTTTTGGGTAGCAAAATCAATATTCTGAAATTATGTGAAAATTTTCAATGTCTGATATTAGACATTTATACATATCTAATTGGAAATTAAAATTGTAAAAATGTACGTTAACAATGCTTGAGCCCATTATGAAGTTGTAAATTTGATGATGAATATACAAGTTTTATAATGAAATATACAAGCTAAAAATGTTTAAGGCTTGCTTGAATGACCATCGCACTTGCTGAGTCTAGTGTGAAAACTAGTGTTAACTTTAGATTTACTGCCATTTTTCTATCCCCATCATTTACCAAGGTGTTGAAAACGACACCGAAATATTTACAGCTGCATTAAAGTCAAACAATGCTGAATTTATTAAATTGTACAAATATTAATCCATATTAGTTATTTTTATGTTATTGGGGTTGGCGTAAAATGCGTTTCAGTGCATTACTTCAAATGATCGAATGTATATGACTATCTCCCACAGCTGATCAACTAGCTGAATATAGCTAGTAAGATTCTGCGAGATAGCAGCAGATATTTACACCATTGTAATGTAATAGTGAAAATAGTCTTGGCAAAGTAATGCAAGTCACAGAGATAACATAAACATGAAGCACATTTACTGAAATTTGGAAACAAAACTAAACCTTTTTTCTTGTTTTTTAAATGTAAATGCTTCAAACATGGAGGGTTGGACGCCCTTTGTAAGTTCTTTTAGAAACGCCAGTAGAACATGGTGCATATACTCTTTGTTGCACATTGTTCCATGACATTTTCTATATTTTCGATGGAGAGCGAAGTTGATGGAAGAGGGATGGCCATAAGATTTAAGTCAATTTTTTTCATGTGTAAGTCGTCTGTTAGTTGAAGAATTAATTTCTGTCTCCCAAGTATTTTGTCAGTCGCCTTTTCAAACAACACTTTTCCTTGATGCCATATTTATTGGGCTTCTTTGGCATAAATGTAATGAAAGGACAATGTGACTTCAAAAGCATCAACTGCTCATCCACTGTCAGTGAAACATATTACCTATATTTTCACTGTAAAACACAAATTAGAGTGAATCGGTCTGCTCCTATGCATCTTCGATTCATTTTATCATCAAATTTCTTATACTTCAAAAAAGCAGTAAATCTACCATGTGACATTGTTTCTGAAAATATAAGTTTTATCATAAAGAAAATGAAGTGGTTATTTTGGCCATACAGTCCTGTGGGATACTGGAGAGAAATAAACGACTTTAGCTCACATATGCTCACGCCAGAATGATTCTCTCCAGCTGTGAGCTTCTTTGTTGGTGTATTCAGAAACTGAGCAAAGAATCTTTTTTTGGCATGAAGTGTTTCCATGGATTGTAGGAATAGTATTTCCTGTATTTTTAGAGATTCATGTAGGTGCACCAGTGGTAGCAGTGAAAAACACTGTGTTCTATGTTTTTTCCTGCCAATGATGATAAAGAATACTTCTATGTTATTGTGTTTCTACCATAAACAACAGAGCTTGCAGTCAACACACTATGAAAATTTCTTGTACATGCATCAACTTCTTTAATACTGCTGTCCACTTTATCTGATCTGCTGCTCAGCAGGTGTGGCCTAATAATAGCAGGTACAGTTACATTGTTACCTGATAGCTGTTCCTCATCATATGATATGCCATCATCAGTCCACCAGTCAAGCGCAACATGAGCAACATTATTCGCAATCATTAGAATGTTCAACATGACAAAAAAACAACCAAACAAGTTCAGCAGTAAGAAACAACTTCACTCAATGCAATGTCTCAATGACCTGGTTTCCTCCACAATGGCATCTCCAACATATATGTGGTAAAACATGATAGACTACATTGAAGACTAGACCAGTGCTCTTCAACCTGTTTTGTTACGGTGCACCCTTAAAGATTATTTGACAAACTCATGCACCCTATTTACTTAAACACTTAAACTCATGCACCCTATTTATTGACACTTCCCCGTGACCCCACAAAAATGTGCCCATGTCTGTTACTACCTGGGTCTAACTAGGCAAGTACCCTAATTCAGTAACTCAGCTACATAATTCAATTGATAATGACTCATTGCCCGTTGCTTATGAACCACAAATAATCATCTAATTACAACAATTAGCTTCAAATGGTCTGATGTGTACGCACCATAATTGAGATTGTGCATAAGTTGAGATTGTGCATAAGTCTAGTTTAAATCCTGAAAGTCATTGGTTGGTTAATGGTTCATTGTTGCTAACAAAAAGTTTTTATACAAATACCTGTTTAGTGTGACAAGTTTGTGATGCACCTTTGTGAACCCTTTCTTAGTGGTGCACCCCATGCATATTTTGGTGCACCCTAGGGTGCACCATGCACACTGGTTGAAGAGCGCTGGTCTAGACAAAACAGCGTGTTTGCTGTCAGATTGTGAACATCAGTCAGCACATGAAACAATCGACATATTTAGGTGTGAAAAAAAGCACATGAGAGACAAAAACTTAGATTTGACTATCATCAGGTATTGGGTATTGAAAACGACACCTTGGCAAACTGCAGAGTGCTAAAATGAAAGTGATCAATTAACTGTCACAAAAATGAAACAGAATTGCACCAATCATATTTTTGAAAAGTAATACATTTTGGGAAAAGCAAGTAAATCTCAAAAGTACCAGATGTGTATGGTTTGCAAAAACTGAATTTAAAAATCACTTGGTATCATTTAATGACACCTTGGTAAATCTATTGTTAATCAAGACTTTTAAATACTAAGGAAACAGGAACACAGGTATGCCATATCTGTTAGGCAAGTTTAATAGCTCAAACATTGATCTTTACCGACATCATACATGGTGACCACCATTGACAGTCTTGGTGATTTCTTTTCCACAATATTTATTTTCCAATTTAATATGCTTTTGAATTATATCCTCACTGTCAACAAACCCTAATGGCATTTAGTATATTTGCATTCGACATTATCCACCACAACCTTTCTAGTACGTTGTGATTGTCTTGGTAGACAGATGAAGTCATATCTGTCATGAATTCTAAAAATGGCATGCTGGTAAATAAAAATTTTGACCCCAGGCAGCACTTTGCTGATTAAAAATTAATTTTTGAAAGGAGTTTAAAAGTTCTAACTCTTCTTTATTATTTTCAATGTTGGTAAGTTTAAAACACGGTGGAATGTCAAGAATGTGCAGTTAGACCAGCTGATCACAAGATGCTTTGCTGTGCCATTTCTAAGAAATGATCATTTTTCAAATGCTCTTGACGTTTGGAATGTTATTTTCTTTGGCCATTCAATTGCCATATAGCTACGAAACAATACAATACAATGCAGATACTTTTTGAAAAGGCCTTCAATCAGAATCAGGTCAACAAATGGGTTATGCGATACTGTAAACTCACTGTATCAATTTAGTTTTAAGTCTAACAAATCTAGGTCAAATATATCATCAAAATGTTCTATCATACCAAACAAGACTTGTGAAAGCATAACCCAATAAAGTATTACGTATGTTGATCTTCAGCAACAAACCAATAGCATAATACATGTTACCAACCTAGACTATGCCTGAACACCATGGGACAAGTACACACACTTTATTAGTAAAAATCTGCACATAACCCTAAACTAACACAGACAATCAATGCCAATCAAATTTTGCATTACATCCACAAGAATATATCTGTGTTCCTAATAACTTATTATTTAATTCAAGGCATTTAATGTCTAGTTCAAAAACTATCTATATGCGTTTCTTCAGCAACTGAATCTGTGTGTTCTCACCAAAGATTTTTATCTGCTCACTTTAAATGTCTAATGTTTTCTTTTCTACAACTTTTCATTTTTTACCCAGTATTTTTTGTATATTGCTAAGAAAGATTACAGTTGTAACTTTCATTAGTCTATTGTTTGTGGTTGTTTTTGTGTAGGATTGCCTGTGTCATTTTCATCGATCATGATCATCTACTGTGTATGCCCCTTTCAAGTTTCATGTTGCGATGATTACAGTAAGTGTTTTTTGTGTTCTTGCATACTGCTGCTAACCCATGCAATAGAATGTGAACCTTCAGTTTCAAATAAGCACATGAATAAAAATATTTAACTAAGCCTAACAAACAGAACAGCACATTGTCTTCACAATTGCACTCACAATCACTCAAATGTCACTTGTCAGGGGTAGGCTTTCAATGACAAACTCACCTTCAATTTTTCTTCATCAGTCAATCCTCGTTCTGTTTTTTCTAATCTCTCGATTTGACGTAACTTTTTACGTAACTTTCTCACGACTTTGACAGATTCATTCGTAGATACATCTCCAAACAAAGGCTCTTCATTTTCCATCCTTGGGTTGGACTGGAGAGTTACAACAGTAGCCTACATGCAAAACAGCACTACTAAAAGCGGTTTTAACTCCACAGAGTTCAGGACATGTAGTCACAAAAAAGCGCTTTCAAATTCAATTGAGTACCGTAATGCCAGCCCGACGTGGTTATTGCCCAAACCAGTATCACTATCAGGTCTATAAGATTTGCGACTGTCATTTACTTGGTCACAACCATAGGTGCAACGAGGTAGCAATGACGTATGTAAGCTCTTCATGCAACATTGACTACGACAACATTCAGCCATGGATGGACTGTACTGTATGCACATGGCTCCTTAGCTGCACATTCTGCACTGTGCTGATTGCAAGAAATTGAAATAAGAAATAAGCCCCGTAAAAAACAAAAATTCTAATAATGAACTACTGACACAGTAACGCGATACAAGAGTAATTTCTACAATTTTTGTTTTCAATATATTTTTAAAAAAAGAAACACCTTTCACATTAGGGAATGCACCCACAACAACAGTCCCACTTTGAAAGAGGACTTTGACAGTGGGGCGCGAATTGTAATGTCTCATGATTTGTGTGCATCGCCAAAATGTCAAAATAATGTATTTTTGTTTTTCCTTGTCAACCAACTTTTCAAAATTAGCCTTGTTAACGCAGTTTTCACTCCTAGCAGTTGCAGTTGATTGATGCTACGTTGATTATTTTAGGTAAAATCATTTGTTTGTCTGTGCTGCAAACAACTCAAAGCAAGAACTACAGCGCGGGCTGACACAGAAGGTCAAATCAATGGTCCTTTGCTTAGTGCTCGACTTCAGTAAAAAATATATTGTTTTTGTACTTTAATAGTAGTGCCTTGCATATCGATGAATCAGTGTCAACATTGGAGTAGATCGTGCAGTCTGGTATTAAACACTCACATACACATAGGCTATGGCATGTCTATGGCCTGTGATGTAATGTAACAACATCTGATGAATTTTGCATTAACCTAGGCTACATTGATTACCAACAAGTTAAGTGTTTTTCGGTCAGTATTAATTATTTTATTTCATCACAAGACATTTGATGCTTTAATTTAAGGAAATGCAACTTAACATATGATTTTGGATGCATTCCTAATTTTATCCCTGCTTTTTAAAAAAATCATTTATGATTTCCAGTGAAGGAGCCTCAAGACTTGGTCTCGAGATGCCTTGAGACCCATTTTTGCAAGTCTCAGTCTTGCAGTTTTCAGGTCTCGTCTCAGTCTCAAGACTTTGAATATTACAAAGAAATGCTTTATTAAAATTTCTATAATTCAATGATTTTTTGTTCGTTGTATTTGCAGATAAGAAACAACTAAAACACGTCGAGAAAATGCCAGAGATTTGAAAAAATTCAAGTCAAAAGTGATGATGACATTTTTATAAAACATTTCAACAAATGCACAAATTTTGAAGTCTCGAGTCTCGGTCTCAAACTTCAAGTCTCGGTCTCAGAGTTTTTGATAAAGTCTCAGTCTCATATTCAAATTTTCAGGTCTCAGCCTAGAAGGTTACAGTTTCAACTACATCACTGATGATTTCTTTTTAAATTATTTACGAGTCTCCTGCCTTAAAAGCGCAGGCTGCTTCTCCTGATATTCAGTCATAAACAATATTCTCCAAAAGTATTAGCTCACATCAATCTCCCCTGTACCTTGGAGCCTGTCGGCTTGACAAGGGATGAAAGGAGGCTTGACGGATTGACTCTGGGCTCTTGGTACTATTGCGATCGGAAATCCCGAGCGGCATGAGTGCAAAGCTTCGCATTGCGGCAGCAAGCAACAATAGAGTTCACATGCCATGATCACTCTATTATTGCTTGTTCACGCCACATATATGAATGGTGTTGTTCTTCACGCACATCTTGTTCGTAGTGAATCACACATTCAACGCAACACCACCGGAGAGGTTGCAACAACATCCCCTCCTTTCTACAACGAACCGCACCGATCGCATGTTCTTTGTGTGAAGGCTGAACTCCGCACGACCTTCACATCCTGGTCACAGCACCATTTTGTTGCGATAGGAAATCCCGAGCGGCATGAGCGCAATGCTTCGCACTGTGGCAGCAAGCAACAATAGAGTTCATATGCTTTCATCACTCTATTATTGCTTGTTTGCGCCACATATATGAATGGTGTTGTTCTTCACGCACATCCCGTTCGTGGTGAATCACACATTCAACGCAACACCACGCAACAGTACACAAGGTCAAGTCAGGTATGGGGCACAACAGTTGTGGACACCTTTGCTCTATGTCACTACAAAGACAGTGCCGTTCAGACGAGCACCACAGCAAGAAATAACCTGCTTAATGATTACTGCTTGCAACCAGTTGCATTTGAAACCACTGGTGTGTATGGCAAGACCACCGCGCCATTTTTGAGTGGCCTTACATAGAAACTTATCGATATGTCTGGTGATCCCAAGGAGGAACAGTGGTTCCACCAGCACCTGTTAACAAGCCTGATCTGATTTTAGCTTCTCCCAGTGTACTAACCAGAATTACTGTTGGCCACTTGCCTTTGTTTCAATCCATTGCTATTGCTTGTAGAATTTTCATATCTTCTGTAGGGTTTGTTGTTCCCCTTGTGCAGTGTTATTTCACTCAGTTATTAACTTTCTGGACTATTGCAGAGCCTATGATGAAGATACAGTGTTATGACTTGTTCCACTTTGCTTAAAATTTCTGAAGCATTATTTGGTCTAACAAAAGTTGTTTGTTGTGAATTTACGATTGGAGTATCTGTTAATAACCCAAGGTTTTGTAGTTTTTTGCCCTATTTAAAAGTCATTGCAAATACAGTACTGTAGCCTACACTTAAAAGCACTAGTGTTTCTGTATGCTTTCGAGGAATCAGTCGACTGCCATCTGCTTTCGTCTTTTTGCGATGATTCAAACTTGCACATATCTTTATTCAAGTATGTACTTTCCACAATGGGTGTAAGCAAGGAATTGATCAGCAAATTTTTAATAGGAAATCGATTTCACGTAAAATTACACATCCTCAGTCCTGAAAATTGTAAGCAAAGCTTACAGGTGAAAAGTTGAAAGGCTGAAGTAACAGCAGAGAAAAAACAAACTCAAGACTACAATTAAAATTTCGTAATACAAGCTCATAAATCATAACATCTTAACAAACTGACTGAC
>Ga0210059_1002420_pt1 | contig 29219 bp, 18 predicted proteins | sample Ectturendosymbi2_FD_188042 | JGI IMG/M metagenome (GOLD analysis project Ga0210059, IMG submission 188042) | Ecteinascidia turbinata endosymbiont from Florida, USA - Sample 2 (SPAdes) (version 2) | ecosystem: Host-associated > Tunicates > Ascidians > Unclassified | place: Key West, Florida...
TGTTTTCATTTGCTCCAATGTTCGCTAACGGTTGGCTTACTGCATGCGATGGCTTTTATGATGCTTCTGCTTGTTGGCTGAGTCATATGAAACAATAAACCATTGACCATTGACCATTGACCACAAGACACGATAGGCGAATAAGCGTATGTGAAAAATTTACACGATTCTGCAATTTACTTGACACAAAGTACTCGATAAAAAACAAACTTTCAAACTATGCATCGTAAGATATTATAATCTCTAAATGTTCGTTTCGCCATGCAGGAAAGATCGTAGCCTATACACCTACTAAAGTGCTGTTGCTGCGCAAATTACCAAATCCTTTCTCCCCATTCTAAGAAAGTTAAGTCAAAGACCTTGTTGAAGAGTATATAGACATATATGCAACGCAAATACTTACCAAATATGAAAAGTATTACTGTGAGATTCAGAATGACAAATACCATGTTGAACTTGGACGTTAACTTCACTCCGCTGGCAACGACAAGAGTCAGAGCTATGACAACTCCAACAGCTAAGAAATCTGGGTATGTAGCTATCAATCCTCCTGGCATTTTGCAGCAGTGTAAGAAGTAATCGCGAATAGGATAGCCGAACATGCTGTCCAAATATCTGATAGGGTACAAGCAAACACTCAGAAACTATCATTCGCAAGTATGAAAGACTACGTTCTTGTTTTCTTTAGCAGAAGTTATACAGAAAGGACGTCTTTTGCAAAAAGCAATCTACCATAGCGTATGTGCAAAAATGCTCTCTACTTGAAAGACAGTGTTCGTTGCTGACGAACAAAAAACGATATCTGCATGTGGCCAACAGATTGATTAATTACACTCATGAGGATAACTGCTGTAAGTTCATTGCACAGCTATTTTTTAAAAGAAACCGTGGGTTAGGCTAAAATATTAACCAGCCAATGCTGTTCACCATCAGGATCAAATTCGTAGCCTTATGATGAGATGAGTTGGTGCGCATGGTGTCTCTCACTGTTGAAGCAGCCTCACCTCACGAGTGAGAGCCTGACTATGTTACATTAAATTAATTTTGCAAATTACAAGTACATCTGCCAGCGCCGAAATCGACATCAGACTTTCATTACATCTAACTACGCAATCAAACAAAATATTTTGTCAGAATATTGTTTCCTGAGGATTTAACCTACTTTACATATCGAGGTTTACAATAAAGCAAGCATCTTACCCACTCCACGCTCTGGCCACAGCAGCTACCGTTACAACGTGCTCTAAAGCGACATTCCATCCAACTAAAAAAGCCCAAATTTCTCCAACACTGATATATGTGAATTGATAAGCAGAGCCAGCGACTGGAACTCGTGCAGCAAACTCTGTAATACACAAAGTTTCTTAGTTTAAAGATAGAAACATGTTAAGAAGCTTTACCAATATAAACTATTGTGTAAAACTATGATTTTTAACCAGCAGTACCTGCGTAACAAACAGCAGAAAGACCAGAAGCCAGTGCAGCTAGCATGTAGCTAATCACTGTTGATGGCCCAGCTACATTTTTTACCACTGTTCCAGTAAGTACGTACAATCCTGAGCCGATCATTCCTCCAGTAGATAGAAAAGTGAGGTCGTAGAGTCGAAGATTTTTAACCAAGTCTGTAAACAGATGACTTGATAGAATATAGTAAGCGTGTGTTTCTGATTAATAAACCCAACCGATCTTTGTTAAAAAGACTGATCAATGGAATAAAAATGTTGTTGGTGATTGTGATAAATTGCAAAAACGTGGTGACCGCTTACCGCAGATGAGTTTTACACACAAAACGAAAATCACATCTTACACCTGACAAGGTAAACCTCGTGGCACATTTTGTTCCCTTGTTTGCAGTCGTAGTCACAACAAATGAAAATAATTAGTGGAGCAAATTTAATTTAAATTTTTTTATAAATCAAATTATCAGTAACAAACATATTTTTTCTACTAGTTCATTCAAATGTCAAAATCCCAATGACAGCTGAGTTTAATTGAGACCTGGGCATTAATCTTTTTATTATACCCACCCCTGCACAAGACAGATCCAGGTGCCCTGCTCACAATTCATTTATCTCAATTGTCAATAAATAAATCAGTTTTCATTTTTAAAGCCGGTGCGGCAGTGGTTCAGAAAACCAGCTGATAAAAAAACTTTTCCGGCATGAAGATCAGACCGTAGAAAAAGTTGGTGGAAGCAAAATTGGAGACAACATATATTCTTTTACAAAATTGAATCTTTTTCAGTGTGCCCCATAGTCAATTTTCTCATTAGCAAACTACGATTTTGAAACTAATATCCAAATAGCAAGCACATAGCAATGGGCGTCGGAAGGATTTTTTCCAGGGGGGCCAACAATGATGAAATTTCATTTTACCCACTCGAAAATACGAAAACAAATTTTTTTGCCAAAAATTTAATGAGAAAATATAAAATTTCAAAATCTAGGGGGTGGCCCTGGCGGAATGGGACAGTTGGGCGCCGCCGTTTCGGCGATGAAATGTGAAGTGTGTTTTCTTTTGGCATGTCACCAATGTGCAAAAGTTCGCACTGCCGTCGTCAAGGAAGCGTGTAAGCGTAAGAGTCAGTCTAGCATTTGTCCCAGACCTTTCCAATTATGCTGTATTTATTGCGATTCATGATGCATACCATAGCTTTGGAAATGCCACTACTGCGTATTCGTACACCGATAGGCAACCGATGGCAAGAAAGTACGATATGTTCTCAGATTAGCTGTGAAATGCAATCAAAATGATACCTACGTGAAAGATCAAGCAATAGATGCTCTCTAGGCTTAACTTTTGTGTAAAATCACAAACGTCTCCTGCCAACAAAAATAAACGTCACAAGCCATATTTCTTTACACACGTGGTCACGGTCGCACTAAGTTCTTCCAAAATCCTGACGGACGGGAAACTACACTGGCCACTGGCCATCAGGATGACAACAAAAACACTTATGAAGCAAATATCCCTGGTAGTCTAACCTTCAAAGTATTTCAAAAACACACGTTTTTTTCGTAATGCATTTGCGACCACCATCGCCGAAACGTCCTAGACCGGGTCCTGGTCCTTTGCCGCTCCCCCTTTCCGACGCCCATTCTGATAGCTCTGGTTACAAAGTCACAAAAACGACAAAATGTTTTGTAAATGTGGAATCCACGCCAGCAGCACTTACTAATCAGTGGGCTGCAACCCAATGTTCATTCACGAGGACCGCGAGGTATTTCAAATGTTACGATTTTCTGGTACTGTATTTAAATAAGACGTTTCTTGAAAATAACCGATTTTATATTCACAGTAGGCCCCATAGAAATTGTCAGTATATGTGGGTGGCAAGCTTAAAAATGCTGAGAAGCACTGCTGTTTGCGCAATGAATTTGTTTATTTATTAATTTATTTAACGACAATCTTGCTACATGCGGTAGCCTGACTGGTGCAATTTTGTCGTGTCACGTCGAGCTTTCAAAATACAGCACGAGTAACTCCAAAAAACATAAATAATACGCAAAACGAATACACTCCTTTACTAGAATCTATTACAGCATTTCAGAAATTCGTCAACAGCGCCAAAAACAGCTACTGAAACGGCAGTCGGCGCATCAGGCACCCCATATAAATATAAGCGCAACAAATCAGTATGACCCAAGCGCTCAAATCGTTCAGCAAAGCCAGTTTCGTTCAGAATATCATGAACTTTGTTATGAAGTGCTGTTCGTGTTGCGCAGTGAACATTACAATGGAAGAATAGGTGTAATTCGGTCTCCATTTCACCACATATACAAAAACGATAATTGTTTTTAGTGAGATACGGACTATGGGCGAAGCGAAGCATACAGCGAATGGAAGTCATATGGGGATTGAGTCCTAACAAATGATGAGTGCTTTTTTTGATATGTGATAATAGGAATTTAAACGATTCATGAAGATGGAGTGGCTGGCTGAAGATTTAATTTCAAGTGGTAGAGAATTCCACAAGCTGGAAGTCTTACGGAGGAAGAAGTTATAGGACAAGAATTTTTTAAAAAATGGTATTTGAACATTCTGATTGAGATGTACAGCATACGGAACAAAGTCTTTGAACGATCTAAAGAAACGGGCAGGAAAGGAGCAGGGTACCATATCAAAAATTAATTTGGATACATAACAAAGCAGAGATATTTCTCTACGTAAATGCAGGCTTGTGAGGTTTAGATCGGCTAGAACATCGTTGGAGGGTGTAGATTTAAGAAAACCTAGTATTATTTTAGCAGCGGAGAGTTATGCTTTGTCTAACATTCGATTGTCATAACATTCGATTGTCATAATCAGAACAGTTGTCGTAGATGATACTATCATAGTCAAAGACCGGTAATATGTTCGTTTTATATATCGTGAGGAGAGCATGGCGAGGCACAAGATTGACGAATGAACGAAAACGGTTAATTTTGGTCATCACTTTCTGATGTAAGTGTATAATATGAGTGTGTCAAGAGAGACTGGTGAAATAGTAATCCTAAATGTTTGTGCGTATCTGTTTCCGAGAGGTGCGTATTATTGGATAATAAAGGGGGGTGATCATTCCTGTGCTTAGATATGGTCATAACCGCAGTTGTTTGGGGGTTGAAAGTGACATTCAAAAGCTCAGACCAATCGTGCAACGTGCAGAAATCTTGAGTAAGCACACTGTGCAAGTGGATAGGGCACTTATCTGAATAAAACAGGGTGGTGTCATCTGCAAAGAGAGAGATAGACGCTTTAATATTTGTAGCAATCTCGTTAACATAGATTAAAAATAACAGAGGCCCTAAAACAGATCCTTGGGGAACACCACAATTCGTATACTTAAGATCCGAACGAGTACGGCCCAGAAGAACGACAGAAGAGATAAGAGGATAGAAGTTTTAAGAGAGAGCCGACAATCCCACGTTGTTGCAATTTAAAGATTAAGCAAGTATGATCAACACAATCAAAAGCTTTAGATATGTCAAGGAAAACTATTCTTGAAGAGAGATTTGAATCGTAGGCTTGGTACAAACTGTGACAGGTACCAAGCAATGAAGTTAAGGTAGATTGTTTCTTCCGATAGCCAGAGTTGTTAGGTATTAACAGTTTATGGTATTCTAGGTAGCTATAAACGTTGCTTATGAAGAAGTTTTTCGAACACTTTTGAAAGAGAAGGCAATAACGCAATTGGACGGTAGTTTTGAACAACTGTTTGAGAACCGATTTTATGAATTGGAATTACAGTAGCAATCTTCCAAGATGTAGGGAATACCTCTGAAGACAAAATTAGGTTAAAAAGAAGACTGAAAGGAGTAGCGAGCGATTAGCTGCAAATTTTTAGGATTCGATTGGGCAAATTGTCAAAACCTTTGCAACACGAAATACTTGAAATGGATCAAAGGTTGGAGGGAGTAATCGCTGATCAGTAAGAAAGTGGAAGAGTGGCAATTTATCTATATCATAAGCAGGAGAATTGGAAATTGAAGCAAAATATTCATTGAAAAGATTGCATTTCACATATTCATCATGCATAGGTTTTCCATTTTGGGTGATTGGTATTTGCATTGTTTGTTTGGTTTCCAGAACTGATTTAAAAGGCTCCAGAAATCGGCATGAGATGTTTTAGTGGTGTTTAGTTTATTTATATAGCTCGTGTTATAACTTTGTTTAGGCAATTTGATTTTGCGTTGGTCAGGTTTCTAAGTTTGTTATAGAGACGTTTGCAGTTAATATTGTTGGTGTTACGCCAACGTTTGTAATATCGAGTTCGCCTACGAATTAAAGTTTTAAGTTCGTAATTAAAACAAGGTTTATTTCTTTTAGAAGGGTAAATAATTTTCGTAGGAATGAAGGTTTTAAGAGTTTGATTAATAACGTCCCAAATATTAAGAAGTGCACAGTCAACATTGGGTGAGTTAATGATAATAAATTCCCAGGGAGTTGCACAGAGAGCATTATTCAAGTCTGAAAAATTTCGTTTGGCAATGAATGTAAAAGAGATTGCCAAGAATTTGTACAAAATACTTTACTCTAGCGCTAAATTGCTTAAGTTAGTTAAAATGCATCTGCCTGATTTGAAAAAGGTAGATATTACACAGAAAACGTTGCATATAGACATATTTAGTTTTTTTGATATTGGTGATTGCATACTTGTAAGACAAAAATTAGATAACACTGCGGGCCATGCATATTTGCAGATTCGAACAAAAAACGCTCATTTTGCTCTATTTTCAAAACAATTGGTTATGCAGTTGAACAGGCTCCTTACAATGCTACGTAAACAGAAATTTAGCTATGTCGATTAGACTGTAGTAACTCCGACAACGTATGCCTTTTCAAAGAAATGTGTTGCAAACAATTGGCCCAAACTTTACCTTTTCTTCTCATATCATCAGAAATGCCTTTTTTTCGTATTAGATTACTCCACAAACTTCCACAGCTTTTGCAGTCTTCCATTATGACGTCTATGGCTGCGCAAAATAGATATTACTTCTCCCTTTCCTCGAAACAACGAAAATTACTTTCGTACATTCATTGAAGGCCGAAATCACTGTAGATGACTTTTTACGATTTTACAAGGAAATTGTTTTTTACGTCTTAGCGATGAAATTGATACCAACTTAATCCAATGTAAATTAACACCAACTTAAGATATGTTCTGCTTTTGTAACATAAAATCTAGTGGGTCACAAGCTCCTGCAAAACACAAATCATATGCGCTGTTACTTTGCTGCCGTATAGAAAAGAAAACAAGAGCTTGATTTCAGCACCATAACATCACATAATTTTGAGCAGAAAAACAATCTTCTGGTGCAAATTTTAACTTCTTTACTGGTGACTGTGGTGTTGGTGGAAATTCGTGGTTTTAAATTGCTTATAAGCTTATTCTCGCCTGTGGTTGCTGATCAGGACAGAAGCAGATCTATTGCCAGATTTATTTTGTCTCCTCCCAAACCTTAAAACCTAGCTACGGGCATGACTCGTTACAACTGGAAGGTTGGGTTCGATTCACTGTTTGAAGTTTGATGTTCATTGAACGTCTTTGTTTGTTTTTTTAATGATTTTACCACTTCCTTTTTTAGTTGAGGCTTGAGAAGTGTCTCAAAATTTGGGAGGGTGACGGTGACTTTCACCCCACGTGGCTACGCGCCTGGCGACAGTGATTGGTGGCTATGTGGTTTTAATCCTTTTGTTGCAATTGCAAACCGTAGAAAGCTCACGCCGGCCACTAAAAGACAAACTAGGCGTGGTCAGCGAAATATGCAACCGACAGAAAAATGCGCTGCTTGTTGGTTACTCCGGGGCTCTTAACCTTTTCTCTACCACGCCTCCCTTAAGTACCTGCCCTATGTTTCAAGCCCCCCTGACCAGTGATGGAGTCTCGAGACTTGGTCTCGGTCTCGAGACGTGTCTGGAGGCCCGTTTTTTGGAGTCTCGGTCTCGAAGGTCTCAGGTTTCGTCTCGGTCTTGGTCTCGAAGGATTTCGGTCTCGCTCTCGAGCTCTTAGTCTCGACACTTTGCATAGGTTATTTTTTATGAAGTTTTGCAAGGAGTTCCTTAAAAAACGGTCTAAAAAATGATTGTTCAAAATTTAGCCGTTCAAAGAGGTCAGTGGCTAAGCTTTCTTTGTTGTTACGTTATTTGCGAGATGGAGACAATTTGCCCTCTACCGCGTTTAAAATTTATGCTGAATTTAATAAAAAATGTGCATGCACCAGTGAAACCGTGCGTAATCTCTGCAACGAAAGGTTAGGAGTAGGCTACTTTGCAAAGGGCTATCTTTGAACTGTATTTCCAGGAGTTTTGTTATGAAACCCATAGGTTTATTCAGAAGAGGTGGGAGAGTGCCAAAAAGTTTCTTTTTTGAGAAGCCAAATAAAACCACGTCTTTTTTTCGAATTGCTTTCCAAAGCACTCTGTTAAAACACGCTGGTGAAGTTTTTTTTGTTCTCCGTAATGCAGACTTTTTAAGTTCAAAAATGCCTCGGAACTCTCTTGAGGAAAAGTTTTGATCATAAGAGTTTTATACAGAGAGCAAATAATGCGTCATGGTAGATCAGTTACTTTGACGTACTGCAATGGGATTTACGGCCTTTCTGCGTTTTCTAACCGACATGCGGTGTTGCGAAATCTCTAAGTGTGGCAGCTAAAACGGAAATTTGGAACAGTTGTGAATATAAGTTTAGCTTAATAATATGGAAATTATGAAAAACTTGAAAATATAAAAACTTGACAATAAAAAATAGCAAATCTAGGAATTATATATATAGAGAGCCATAAACTCAGCGGGAAGGCGCTACACCATTTTACTACCAGTCAACTACACCGGCAATCCGGAACTTCGCTCATTCTGCTGCAGTATGCTGCATCCCAACAATGCCTGTCGAAAAATCGTATACTTTCTTTTTATCAGAGAAAAAAAATCTTCAATACGAAGGCAATGGTAACCTGCAAAATATCTGCCGCAGTTGTAAACAAACTGACAAACTACGAGCACCTTTCTCTAAGTAAGACAAAAAAGCAAACCCAAGTTGCTTCACGGCTTCATTAGCCCTGAGCTGTGCACTTTGTTGTTGCCATGGAAAACACATCGAATCCACGGTGCCAACTAGTTCACAAGTAATGACAAAAAATCAAACTTTCCCGCTGAACCACAGCCTAGCATGTGCCAGCTATGCTATTTATTTAGCCATACATACATGCAGTGTCGTACGCAGAAAATTTCCGAAGGGGGGGCAAGTTTCGCCACAATAGTATGACGTCACAAATCAACTTTAGGGGAAGTGCTGAAGGCACGACCATTCTAGGAGGTCCGGTGGCATGGCCCCGGGAAAATTTTGCAAAATTACACCTAAAAATACGCATTTTTGTGCATTCTGGAAGCAGGTTTTAGGCAATTTTTTACATGTTTATATTTTTAATGTCTAAGGGGGTGGCTATGGCACAGTGGCCTCCCCCCTCCGTACGCTAGTGCACACATGCATATGTAACGAAGGCAGAAAAAATAGGAAATCTAATGACTAGAAGGGTGGCTAAAAAGTAGAGAAAGTAAGATCCATAATCGAGAATTAAAAACAAGACCCCTTTCATTTTGTGAGCATTTGATTGTGATGTTTAAGATGCTTTATTATTCCTTATTGTTATAATAAGCATGATACATGATTTTCTCTCATTTTATATTGTTGTAAGCAATTGTGAGGAGTGGAAAGAGGAAGCATTTTTATAGTCGGGCCCGGGTGACATTTAAGATCGCTACGCCACTGCAGTAGAGCTGCCAGTGGGATATTGCCGCGCTGGTTCAAAGTGTAGACCTAATTTGTGCTAAAAGAGTCTATTACTCTATAAATATTTTTTTCTTTGCGTCAACAGCAGAATCACGAGCAACATTTTTAAAACTTGTTTTGGACAAAGTGAGCAAGTTTGGATGGATGAAAAATTAGTTACAATTTTGCTTTTTGAAATTCAAAGTAGTGCTTTCGTTTTTTCATCTCTAAATTTATCACCTCTTAATTCTAAATCTTTGGAAAATTTTTAATCAATTACTTGTTGTGTGAGAAGAAAAGTAATTAGGAAAGGTTTAGGTAACTTTACAAAAAATGACAAAGCTGTGTTAGCCAAAATACACGAAATATGTGGCGAAGAAATTTGAGTGTCAGTGCAGACGCCCAGTGTTAAAAAAAAGAATGTAGTGAAACAGGTAAGTGGTAGATAGTAAAAAACATTAAAAGTTTGTTACTTCATTGGCAAATGATATAAACAACGAAACACTTTGGCAAAAAATTGAATGATGGAAAGCAACCTTTCCTGTGGAGTTACCACTTTACTGTGCTGTTTTGACTATAGTGCTGCTGGGGCTGTATACACTCGCCTACATCGACTGTGCATGTTTTAAAATAAAAAGTGATGGTTCGCCTCTTCTCCACTTTCTCAAATAACATAGGCCTACTTCAATACTAGGCAGGGGACCAGAACATGGGAGCTTCATCAGGGCATTACCTCATGTCCTTACACAGAAGGGTTGGTATTGTTTTGTAACGAACAAAACAATTAAAATTTTCTGAGTCAAAACAAATTTATTGAAGCATGTCAACGTCAAACACCTCGAATATTCAATTGGTTCATCGACATTTTTCGAGTGAAAAATGCGTAGACCCTCTAAACTCTGCCAACATTTTCAAATGTCCATGTATTTCTTTATGGAATTTGTAAATAAGGCCACATGTTTGAGGTTATATATTCCTAAGAGGAAACTGAAAATGAACGTTTGCAGTATTTGGATGTTTGCACAATTTTCAGATGATTTTTATTATCTTGGTATCTGTCAATGTGCCAGACATTTTGTTGCAGCATTATTCAAGGAGTTAGCTTTAATTACCATCAGAGAAATGTGAGGTCTCGAGTCTCGGTCTCGAACTTCTGGGTCTCGGTCTCGGCTTTTATGACGAAGTCTCGGTCTCGGTCTCGTCTCGAAATTTGAGCCAGGTCTCGGTCTCGGTCTCGGAGGTTACGGTCTCGACTACATCACCGCCCCTGACTTTAAATAAGTAAATCTGACGGAACATTTCCCGTTCAAAAACTTTGCATGCTGGAGCGCGTAAGGGCTCGTGTCCCCCTGGAAATTTTATGACGCCCCTTTGGAGAGGCGTTCTCCCCGGTTAAGAACCACTGGGTAAGACCATTCCGCTAACATCACAGAAATTTGAGCAAAAAAGCAATCTTCTGGTGCAAATTTTAACTTTCTTACTTGTGACTGTGGTATTGGTGGAGATTCGCAGTTTTATCCCATAGGTTTGGGCTGATTCTCACCTGTTTGCTGACCAGGATAGAAGCAGATCCATCGCCAGGTCAACAGCATTAGGGGTGGCTATACGCTATTTTGGGGAGACTTTGTAGTAGTACATAATGAATTGGAAAATGGCTTTATGCGGGGGACTAGAACCTGAGTTTGGAGGTATTGGTTGTGAATTTGGGAGGTTCGTCCGCTTGCTCTCACTTCTGTTGAAAAGTGTCACAACTTTTTATCATAGCGTGCACTGGTGGGATTGATGTTTTTTTTCACTTAGCAGTCCAAGGCCCGCACACGTGAAAGGTTATTAAACACTTAATTGAAATTCTACCTTTATTAGTGGCGTTAAGTGTATTTTAGGTCAATATACTTTTAGGTCCAGTGTGAATCAACCAGTGTTTTTTTAAGGTTTTTGAAAGGGTGTCGTGGTGGAACTTTAGGGTGTCAACACCATTTTCCTTCTATGTTTGATACTTACAACCATGGGCGCAATTTGGTGGAGGACACGGGGGACGTGTCCCCCCACTTTTTCGAACGGGGGGACATAATATGCTATGTCCCCCCAGTTTTTTCTCTCTTTATTTGGAGAGGTTTCAATAATAAAAGTGATGTTTGTCACGTTTTGTGTGAAGAAATTTTCGTGTTAGATTGTAGGCCACCCATAGTCAAGATGATGTTGAAACAGAGTTTGGTGTGGTATCACTGATTCTGTTAGTTTATTTTAGCTTCGATAAAATAACTTTTAGCATTTTTCATATTTCTAGAGACCGTGAAAGATGTTTAACTGCTTCTTTCGGAGATTTTACCCTGTGTGGTATACTGTTAGAAAGGTTATTTTCTTGTAACAGTGAGAGTATTACAGCTGCACATGTGAGAGACCACAGTACAGCCATGATTTGTTCCGTGCAGAAATGTAACTGGCTTTACTGTAACGTTGGTTGTCACGTATTCAGAAACAGACAGCGTATAATTTAATGATGCTAGGGTATATAATGTTAGAAAGTTAGATTTTCAGGCAAATTTCTGCAAAGCTTGTGCCGAAGACAAAGCAGCACTATTGTGGAGACTCAGGTTTTGGATGGGGAGTTTAGCAAAAGACTGTTTTCAACCATCAGTGAACAGGGTTTCACTCAAAACGTTGGAGAAGTAGCCTACAGTATTAACCTAGTTGTATGTTGACCTACAGCTCAAACCGTAGGGACTTGAGTTAGAAATAAGGATAAAATATACACTTATCCTCATTTCTTGTGATGTCGCGACAATGGTGACCAACAAATCCAAAATAAATTTATTCCGTGACTCCTACACTTTGCGACTCTGTGCCTGCGCTGAATACATTGGTTCGTAAGTCATCTGAATTACCTAAATTTAACCAAACCCACAATGCAGCAGTGTTTTCATCCAAGTACGAAACATCTGCTTTACAGACAGGGCCGGATTAAATGAACGCAAGGCCCCGGTCAAAGTGGTGACCGCGACGCCACCCAACCGCTTAGCGCAACTGCGTAGCGTTTCAAATGCGATCGTTGCAACTTTGCAGAAGCACCGGTCAAAAACGTCAAAACTGATACGATTTAGCAGCCTACACTTCAGAGACAATTGGAGATCACCATGTACGGTGGTTCGTACGTGGTTAATTTTTTCAAACAGAAAGTTGCATCACACAAAAAAGCGATATTTTTGCTACCGTGACATACTACGCAACAATCTTTTTGCCACTGACTTTCTTAACATCTTCACTGCACAAATCGTCCATTCGCATATGTATTGAGGAAAGATATGTCTACACTATCTCGCAGATCAGATCAAAGCGTACACCGTTTAGAAAAAGTGTTCTCAACGAAAAATCACGCAAAAGCAACTTGAACCGTACTACTTGACTGAAATTTTGCGATGGGAGCTTTGCAGTAGTTCCACCTATTAACAAATCCGTCATCTAGTGGACAACGACACTTTGTTTAATCTAAGACTGATACCCCCACGATCACGGCAAGCACTTCGCAACTAATTGTTACGTAAGCACATTATGTTAATTGCAAAGGCGTTAGATTGTGAAGAATACTTAGTAACGAACTTACTGAAGTGACCCTGGTCTCTGTCACTCTGTTAATGTTCGTTTTTTGAAAAAAGTCAACTACGAACAGTTCCATGACGGCGCAGAGATCATTGTTGGGGTTATATATTATTAAATGTTATTGTCTCTAATGTCAATTGAAGAAACTGGTGAAACAAGGGTTAGGACCGATTGTTTAAATTTCGACGTTTCCAATGCATACAAATTTTAAAAAATTACTAGAAGAAACACTGGGATTATACTTTTTGTGGGATTTTAGATCCCACTGCAGTTCAAGATGGCACAAAATTTCCTCGTTTAATGACAAATGCACTCCTACAATTAATGAAAGATATCATCAACGGAGTATGTGACCAGCGTTATGAAAAACGTATTGAGCAACAAAAAGGTCGTCTAAATGCGTCTAAATCTAAATGCTAATATTTGCTAGAAGAAAATTAGCAAGAGGAACTATAATTAAATTAGTATTCGATTAACTATCGTTTCGATTCAAATAAGCACACTCATATGTTTTTGTTCGTGGCACAAGCTTTCTTGGTTTTTATTACAGGAATATAGGCCTTTAGATGTGTAATCTGAGTTTATTTGAAATCACTTGGAAGCACTGCATGTGACGTTGAACACAGGCATCTTGGCAGGTAATGCAGCGAAACAGTGACACTACTGATAGCGGTAAGCCACGTATAGTTTTATACTGTGTAAAAAGAAACTTGAATAAATCTATAGTAGTATTTCCACAAGTTTGAAAAAAATCCATTGTTAATGCGAGACTGTGATCAACGTGCTGAGTGAATATCTTAATCAAACGACTCTTACGCAGGCCTCTTTTCACACAGGATAAAAATACGTGACTTGCTAGAATACATCTATGCAGACTTGTGGAATACGTCTTTATCGCTAAGGTTTAGTTCTGACTTCTTACTGAGCACTAAGTGCAAAGCTATATTCGCTGTGGCGACTTTTCGTAATTCATCTGCTCATTTTTTTAAAGCCTGCATGGTGCTCTAACTTTATTGAGTTGTCCAATAGTCTTGCTGACATACAGTTCTGCTTGTATCTTTAAACAATTTTGCGAGAGCGTCTAACGTTCTTGTTTTTTCACTGCTGATATTGTTCTGGCTGTTGATTATTCTTAAACTATGACTTATTTAATGGATATTAAGGTTTTCATGAAAAGAAAAAGTATTTCTAATAGCCTAAGTATAGAAAAGTTTCAGACAAAAGATTGAGAATTGAGGTTCAACCAGCACAGACTAATGGGGTAGAAAGGACAAAGCATTTTGTGAACGTCCATTTGCGTTGCATCGCCAGCGACCTGGAAAGGACAAGCAAAATTTCGATGTTGCCCACCCTCGAAAAAAATCTGCGAACGCCCATGGATACACTGATTTCGATTCTTCAGTCATGAAGCGTGGTGTTGTTTGGTTCAATATTTTTTAAGTCACTCGAAACCTTAAACGCCAAAGTTGTCAGTTTCCTTAACGTATATTATAAACGCAGTAATCAAAAAGCTCTACAATTTTGACGCGAGGTTAACAGCTTAAAACATGAAAAACCATTAAAAGAGTGTTTCGATATTCAAGCGCGAGGCCCCCACAAGCGCGAGACCCCGGGCATTTGCCCGGTTTGCCAAATGTTTAATCCGGCCCTGTTATACAGATACATCACACCTAGTTTTGTTGGACATTCTTTTCGTGTTGAAGGTGAAACTTGGTACTTTTTCGCCAATTCACCGTTGTGCATTTTGATTTAATCTCAAATGTATTTTTGGGTCGTCATGCAAGTAGAACTCTTAGAATGAAACTTTTGACATGGGGAAGAGTTATCAGTCTAGCCGGGCTTTTCGGGTCGGAGCGGGCTTAAGTTTGTCTAAATATTTCGGACCAATTTCGGGACTGCACACAAAACTTTTTTATAACATTAAGAGTAACGACTTTTTTCTTTCGTGACGTAGATTTGTTGTGCTCACCGCGGTAACGTCTGTGAGTGAAGCGATTGTGATTTTTCTTCAGCTAATTCTGTTTGCAAACACAGCTGCGTTCATTTGTTCTCTACTCGGATTAGTCTCACACTGTTTTTGAGAAGGCGACAGCGGTGAGGAAATTAGCACGCGACAGCGTTGCGTCAAAAAGATCAATCACTCACGCGATTTTTGGCTTGTTTTAAGAAGCCTACAAGCCGGCTTTTCATATCTATAGAGCTATCCTAGAAAGTTTCTTTTATGTTTATAGCGCCATCGTAAATAGTTTCGTGATAATTTCTTTTTTTCTTGAGAGACATTATATTCCACACTCCATAGTATTATCGTTGACTAACATGCGACGTTTGTGCCAGATTATGCCAATAATTTGGTCACGGTGATTGTTATATTCGGTGTGATACACCATGCAACTGCACCTGCACACAACATTTTTTCTTACTCCGCAGTTGCGCATATCTTAAAACTCCCTCAGTAAATTTGGCTTTCAGGCCTAAATCGGGTTTCAAAAATAAATGTCGGGCTCGGGCCGGGGTCAGGCTTCGAAATGAGGCCCTTTCACAACTCTGTGTGGGTATGTAGGCTGGGGCCAACAAGGGGAGATTGAACGGATAAATCGTCCACCCACCAAAGTAACCACAGATTGAAATCATTTTGTGAAGTAGGCTACGCTAATTTTAGGCCAAATCATTTTGTGAAGTAAGCTACACTAATTTTAGGCCAAATGCTTTTGCTGCTGGTAAGAGGATATCACTGGAGATTTTGGTAGGTGTGGGTCTGCAAGCATGATGCCCACTAGCATTAAAAAGTTTGTAGCTTTTTCAAAGAACGGAAATCTGCAAGAAAAATATTTATCGTCTTTGCAACGTTAAGCAACTTGAACAAGACACCAAATCGCGCTGTAACCCACACTGCTTTTAAAATGCATGAAAACTGAAGTGTTCTACTGTAAAAGTGGTATGCACGTGCGAGTCTGTGCGACCAATGCCATTCAGCATTTTGTTCACTCTAACTGACAGCTCTGATAAAACCCAATTGATGTGTTCTACTATATTGCTGTGCTTGTACACATCCAAATACGATATTACTGGAAGCAGGCTGAACTACAGTACCGTGTCCAGCAACAAATTCAAATATATTAATATTTAATCATCTGCAAGGACAAAACAAAGCGTGATTAGTTTTGCTGTCAAAACACCTCTAGAAATAAGATTGGGAATCTGTATATATAAAACGTCACTTCTGTATCGACCCGATGACTATATTGGTTTCACACCAAGTTGCCCCCCCACATTTTACAACAAAATTGCGCCCATGCTTATAACTCATTTTCACAAAAACGCAAGTTTCCGTCACTTCCAGAAAACACTGCCTTGGGCGTCTTATGTGACATAATACCTCAATCTTTTCAGAGTTGATTTTTATTCCTGCTTGGTCACACGCAGCCAGCGATAGCGTGACTCGAGTCAATAATTCGACTCGAGTCATGATTTGTGGTGACTCGGAATCGACTCAAGTCACGTTGAGAAAAATGGTGACTCGACTCGAGTCACGTTTTTCACAAAATGACTCGACTCGAGTCACAGTCAGTGATTCGAGACTCGAGTCAGAGTCATTTTTACAATATCTTTGAGTTCCTGATGGACAAACCCAGTTCGTTTGCACACAAAGAAATGAGCATTTTATGCTTCAGTGATGATCAAGATAGGCGCAAATTTTTTGTTTTGCCTGTCTAGTTGTGCTATGCTGCATTTTAAGGATCAAGTTTCCCCACCTTGCGTAGAGGTAGACCTGAGATTTTGCTTTCACTGAGATATCAGTAGGGCACAATATATTGGCACCTTATCGTGGTTTAATGTAGTATTTGCATATCGTGATCATGGCAGTGGGCTTCATACTGTGACCTTGAGTCTTTTCCAGATACCAGTAAAGTGATTGAAGCTTTCCAGATTCAAATCCAAACCAAAAATTATATTGCAAAATATGATGCAAATGCGAAAACCGAATCTTGTTTAAATCCAAATTCCTGCCACTGTTATTAGCCTAATCCCAGGTGGCGACGTGATAAAGTCACACATCACGTTGAATTCGTAGCAGCAGTAGGAGAGCGAACCTAGTCAAATGCGTAATCTCAACTGCTATTATGCTGAGGATTGTCGGTTCCACTCTTTCTTTGGTTGGCTCAGGGCGACACAGCATTGTGCCTGCAACAAATGGCTCCCAACGTGTCGGTGGCTGCAATCCAGTGTTAACCTGCAGTCCCAAAACTGAACCGAAAGTAACAGTAACCTGCAGTCCCAAAAACTGAAACGAAAGTTGCGAAGAAGTTCAAAAGAAAATCATCAATTCCAAACCAATCATGTTTAAACAAAAATGATAACTTCCAAATCAATCGATATATTGTAATGTAAGGTTTAAATCCTAGTACGTTTTCATCTCTGGTCATTTTCATGTATTGGGCATGCGAAAACCACACTTTCAATGCAAAGCCAACCGAGAGGTTGCAACAACATTCGTCGTTTTTTCAACAAACCGCACCTATTGCACGTTCGTTTCGTGAAGGTTGTACCTGGCACCATCTTCGCATGCTGGTCAAAGTACCACTTGGTTGTGATTGGAAATGCAGAGCAGCAAGTGCGCAAACCTGCACACTATGGCACCAAGCAACAATAAAGATGCCACGTCGTGCTAATTTTATTTCTGCTTGTTCGCGCCACACGGGTGTTGTCCATCACGCACATCCCGTTCGTGGTGAATCGCTCATTCAACACAATGCTAACTGAGAGGCTGCAACACTTGCAGAAAGGTTGGGCTGGACTTCCTGAAATGACTGAGTGTGAAAGAGACAAGTACCGTATTTATTCAAGTATAACGCGCACTCGTGTATAACGAGCACCCTTAATTTTTTTATTGAAAATTGGTATAAATTTTTTTTCACTTTTTCTCAGCTCAGACCAAGGATCGTAAGTGACAAATGCTGCTGAAAGCGTGCGGCTATGACAAAACATTTATTGATAACATACGGTACCCTGGTACAACATTTTCTATTATTGTTGCAACATTTTCTATTATTACATCACAGAGCCTAAGTAGCGTTAAAACTGCAAACAGGGAAGTTTATCTACAGCGCTTTGTATCCACATCCACAGATACCACGCGGTGAAACGCTAACACGCCGGTTTAGGAAGCGCTGTCCCATTTGACAGAAGCTCTGGTATACAGTGTTGCCAGATGCTGGTTGAAAAACCAGCTCAATGTCCTCATAAAACAAGCCCAAAACCAGCCAAAAAACGGCAAACTCGCCCAAATTACAGCCCAAAACTTGCGATGACACTAACAGATTGCAGTGAAAATGACCACCATTATCTTCTTGCAGTTGGAGTCTTTGTGCAACGCACAACTGACCTTTCTTACAAAGCAACCTCAAACATACAAAATAACAAGTAGTAACATCGTAACAATGACAATCAAACTGTCATTAATACCACACATTGCAGTTGAAATAAAATGTTAACAACAACAACAAACCCTGGTGCATATTATCAAGCATGTCCTTTAAGGAATAGAAGAGAAAAAGCTTCCTGTTTTCTTTATCTTTTGCAACTTGACAACGCAAATTCAAACTAAGAAAGAATATGCTTGATCTGATATACTGCCTAGTAATTCTTTAAGGTTGTGTAGGCTTACGTCAATTATGCTGGAATGACAAGCAATATGTGCAGCGATTTGCAGGCTTAATCTCAAATCTGCAGATTTAACACTATCATGTGGTCTATTAGCATAAGTGTACGGCATGGGGATGCGGTCGCATCACCAACGCTGAAAAATTGGCCATTATTTGGGAAAAAATTTTCAAAATTTGGGCAAAATATACAGCTACATTCACATGTAAGTGAGGCAGGCCTAGTGTCTATTGTCCAAACTAAGGCAAAATAATAGCCAAATCAATGGCAAAGTAATAGCGAAAACGGCAAGATAGTCTGAAACTATTTGTTAATTCCAACAGTCTTCATCGAATTTGGGCCAACTAAACAACTTTAATAATGTTTTGGGTAAAATTAAAAACATTTGAGTAAAATAGGAGCATTTGGGTAAGGTACAACAGCTTCAATTAAATTTAGATAAACAAGAAAAGCTTCAATCAAACTTGGCTGAAAACAAAAACATCTAGATAAAGTGGAAACACTTGGGTGAAGTCCATCAGTCAAATGAAATTTTGCCAATTTGCAACAGTTTCATTCAATTGTGGGCAACTTCAAAGATCTTGTTCAGAGATGAGCTATATAGAAAAGCTGCATTAAAATTTTAGTTCGTTTAGAAATGTCTGGGTGAATTATGACAGTTTTATTCAAATTTGGATAAAATCAAAATCGTTTGGGTAAATTTTAACAATCTTGAAATTTGAGCAAATTGAGACAACTTCCTTCAAATTTGGGTGAAGTTAAAAATGTTTCCATAAATTGGAAAAATTTGGGTACATTCCAATTAACAGATTAAATCAACTCTAGACAAGCAACAATAGCTCCATTCAACTTCGGGCCAAGTGGAACATCTTCATTCAATTTTGGGTAACTTCAAACAGTTTCATTCCAATTTGAATAATATACAACCACTTCATTTAAAATTGTATACAGTTAGAAACATTTGGGCAAATTCCAACAGCCTTGATCATATTTGGGTAATTGAAAGAGCTTCATCCAAACTTGGGTACAATTACAACCATCCGGGCAAATTGGAAAAATGTCATTCAGATTTGCATATATTATAAGTATTTGAGCAAATTACAACAGCCCAAATCAAAATTGGACCAACTCAAACAACTTCATTCAAATTTGGGTAGAGTTAGAAACATTTTACAATTAGGAACATGTATTGGTAACTAACCATTCCAACTAACCCTAATTTTTGTAAATCTCATATTGTTGATGCTGTACAACTAAAATGCAGCTGTAGCTGCAAAATGTTTTGCGGTAGTAATATGGGGTAGCTGTGATATGATACTGTGAAGTTTTTGTGTTTCAAACTTGCTTGATGCTGTGAGATTTGCAAGTGCAAATCTGTTTCCATGAAGTATTCATGAATAGAATACTACGTAACTGCAGCTGTAATATGTTGTGTGGTGGTAATGTAACTGTGATTTTATACTGTTTAGGTTTTCATATTTTCCGTTTTTTTCATGCAATAAATTGCATATGTTGCATCCTGCCAAATTTTATTGTTTCAATTTAATGCTGTGAAGTGAAGTTTTCATGAACAGTAGCAACTGTACTATTCACTGCATAATTCACTTATGCTAATGTAGTGCAGTGAAGCACTGCCATTTTTATAAAACATTTTTGTTGAGGTTATAAGTCATTTGTCACTGGAAATGTGCATTTGTACACATTCCTTAGTAGTTGATCATATAGCCTGCAGTATTTGTGTGTATCAGTCCCATATTGCTATTTATTCTTAGCATGCTGTGTTCAATGCACATTTAACTGTCTACACTAGAGTAGATTTTTGGTTTTCATAATGTGATTTTATGATCACAACTGTGTAGCTGTGAAAGTAAGTTGTAGTATTTTAAGTACAACACACTGCAGTGAAGATTGCCCAATGTGGAAGGTTAAGCTACATGCTAAGTATTAAATTGCCTCCTTTCCCTCTACTTACTTGAGACTTGACCTATTTGTAGCAATGTAATACTTTAGATCGTAACTCGATATTTCACTCCTCTTCCAGATTGATTGCCATTGTGGCCAACACAAATGCACACATCTATGCTAGAGAAGAACAGATCTTAGCTATTAGGATGATCGTGTTGGAAGAATAAGTTTAGAACGTATATAAAAACTTGAAAATGAAGATACTGAAAAACACCTTACACGCGCGGTGGTATGAACAGCAATTACTGGGGGGATTTTATTGTAATTAGCTAGCATTTTTCAACACAGTAAATATTTCCATTGTTCACATGCAGCTATGCAGAATATTGATTGTTGAGGTTATACGACTTTGAACCCCGGTAATTGGTAGGCCTAATTAGGCATGCAGAAACCTTGATTTGTTTACAATGTTACGTTTCAGTCTTAACATTAAGGCTTGCTGTTTATACGTTATTTGGGAAAAACAAGATCAAATTTCGGCAAACATTTTTTGCATCCCCAAAAATATGCACTCCCGTACATCTATGTCTATTAGTATTACGACCGTGGTATAGCCAGCATCAGACTACTTATAGATGAAAAAAGAGCCGAATTTTTAATGTGCTTAGCAGTTGTAGAATGATTCTTCAAAATTTAAATAATTGTAATGTGCTCTTATTTCAAATGAGCATCTTCACAATAATTTTTTTTTATCTGTAACTTAAAGTGTGTTTTGTATCCAGCCTTTGAACTTGAGATCCTTTTCTGTTTTTTCGCAATAGGCGTATCGCTTGTCATACCGGGCCCATCAACTCAAAGCTTTGCATCAAATCCTTCGCGAAACTCTGATACTTGTACACTGCTGTTTAACTACATCAACAGTGTACTGTCAGCAAAAGCATAAGCTATAGCAATACCGTACACTCTCTCCGCACAAACGAGCATAGCGAGTTGTGCTGTGGGTGTTTTTCCTATTGTGACTACGTCTTGCATACGTACAAGCTTTACTCGTAGTATCGATTACTAGCAACAGTAATGGACTACATGATGTGACTACAGCAAAACCACGTCCTTGTCCACAAGCTTAAGCCTGAAGTGAATGAGATCAACATTGTTGACGATGCAATCACACACACGATCACGTGATCTCGAATCTTGATCTATTGAATCTTACATCAAGTGAACAGAAACGAACGAAAAAAGCCGGCGATCACCATACTACAAGTTAAAACAAACCTCACTACCTCACCAAAATTTACAAAAGCTATACTCTTTAATAGAAAAATCTTTCGAAAAAACAGCCCAAAAAACGCATGCATTTTGATAAAACTAGTCCAAAAAACCGCAACCCGCAACAGCAAGAAAATCTCGCAACGAAACGAAAAAACAGCCCAATTGTCCGGGAAAACCGTCCAACTGGCAACACTGCTGGTATACGACAAGAACTACGGCTGCATTCTACATCCAGGTCATCCATCGTGCAACGACTCATTGAATTCTATAAAAGCGTAGCCGCTTGCCGAAGCCACCCAACGTCGTGCAGCACAGATACAGCGGGAGTGAAATTTAGGCGCGCTGCCATTTTGCAACGAAGGCTTAAAGTTCTTTTTTTTACCAAATTGTTAGTCGCGCAGTTGAAGTGTGCGACCGGGTTTTTGCACCCCTGCGCTATGCTGAAACAGGCTATACGAAATATACCGTACTTGCGCGTTCTCTTGCGCATGACTTGTTTATTATGCGCACATGAACTCATGTGCCCTCTGGCGTAAAGGCATAAAAATCAACGACCTCGTTTATACCGCGCACCGAACTTTGCATTGGTGTTTTTGGTATACAATTTTGCGCGTTATCCTCGAATAAATACGGTAAAATGCAAACTGAGAGAACTTAGATATAAATAACCTGCAATGACACTTGCTGAAACATCATTGGGTACCATTTTCTAACTTATCGGGCGCCATTTCATAGCATGTTGGGCACCATTTTCAAACTTGTCGTGCACCATTTTATGGCATGTTGGGTGCCATTTCATAGCAAAAAAATGTCGTAGAAAAAACGTTAAATTTCGTTTAACTCGACATTGACTCGAGCTTGCAAACCAATGACTCGAAGTGACTCGACAGTTCTCGTGACTCGTCTCTGACTCGACTCGAAAAGTTTAGATGACTCTGACTCGAAGGGGTTGTGACTCTGACTCGACAAAAATGACTCGGACACATCACTGCACGCAGCAGAAAAGCGATCAAACGCAGGCTGAAGACCCTGCTGAGAATATCCATGCATGCAGTACCAATTCGTCCGCAAATAGCAAACAGTTTATCCTGCAATTCCAAACAGTGACATGCTTGTCGACGCGTCTGTGACTGTCTATGAAATTCATATAGACCAGGGTTCTTCAAATTTTTTTGGGAGAGGACCACATAAGCTATTGCACAACAGTTCGAGGGTCAGACGTCTTGTGTAATGTGATTTTTTCGGCATATGTTACATTCTACCAAATCAACACATTTTTCGCAAATATAATATTTTTTCATAATTGGCAAAATTTGTTTTGCGGCCAGGTGAAATGGCTTCGCAGATCAGATTTGTCCCACAGGCCATAGTGTGGAGAACCTGATATAGACTATGAAGAGGAGTGGTGACTGCACACACCGCTGTCAGAGTCCAACACCAACGCGGAATGGTTGTGATTTAACTCCGTCGACGGAGTCACAATCTTCTGAACAGGAATGCAGTTACTTGACAGCCAGCAAGAGGCACCCGTCCACAGTGTACTCCACACAACATCCCCCAAAGCTTTTCACGAGGAACCCAGCGATATACTTTCCCCAGGTCGACAAAATATGTGTATAAGCCTTTGGCATGCTCCAAGGATTTCTCGAAAATTTGCTTGTGAGTGGAAATTTGTTCTGTAGTGCTACGGCCACGACGAAAACCGCACTGGATATCATACAGCTTTGGTTCAATTATTTTCACGGCATCTTGGCATACATTCTTCCTGGGAGGCTTATGCCGTGGTAGTTTATTCATTCACCCCTGTTTGCATTTTTTCTGTATGGGGTGATCAATTTGCTAATATTTCGGCACCCTTCCAAAACGCCATGCTACTTGACACACACGAATCAGCCAAACCATCCAGCGTTCCAAGTTCCCCTAATTCACTATCAAACTTTCGCAATTAGCTTTCAGCCCGGATTTAGCAGTGGCATCAGAGAGCTTATTGATGCACATTTCCACGGAAGCTTTCAGCTGTGCAAAGTCAAAACATCTCGCCTGAATAACTTTGCTCAGTTCTGTCAGTTGAAATGGCAATGTTGACAAAAGGAAAGCACCATGTTGAAATTTTTTGTTTTGTTGAAATTGCTTTATTTATATTTTCTGACAGCTGCTTCCGTGCGGCCCAAATAGCCAAAATCTCACTCCTAGCTCTCATGGTTACCTCACTCGGCAACCACCTTGTTTTGCATGCCCGTTGCAACTATCGACCTTTTGTCTTCATGCAGTCTGATGCATGATGCATCGCCATGCAAGTCGATCGCAACGGTGAAACAGTAAAACATTCCATTATTGCATGAAAGTCCTTTCGCAGTTTCGCATACCTTACTGTACAAATCTGCGGCAGTATAGCAAGAAGCCGAAGCGAGGCGGTGCGCATGACAATGCACAAATACCAAGCTTGCAATTTTCGCTTCCAACTTCTGCGCCAGAAAAATGTGTCCGCCTTTTAACATTGCAGCCGTCTGTTGCAATGGCCACGGGCAGGAAAACATGCTTTCCTCAAATCGTTTTACTTCAATACAAGGCAAAACCATATCTAGACTTTCAGAATTTAGGGTGTAATTGCAAAATTTTAGGGTGTCATTTTGACACCCCAAAACGGCTTAAAAAAGCACTGCATCTACCATGCGTTTTTGAGATAGTTTTTCACGGTAGGTAGCACAGCGACCTAATTGGAAGTAATGTCATAGCAAATGGCTTTCGTTCATGTTTAGTTTTTGAATTGTCGCTTCATCAATAATTATGATTTTGATGTACATGTAACTGCACAAGCTTCGTCTGGAAACGTGATCGTCATTTAGCTTTTTATTTGACTCCGATCTTGGGACTTGAGTTGTCAATTTTAAGTATAATAAGAATCATTCTACTTCTAACCAGGTCGGGAATACAAGTCAGACGTTTTTTCTGATCTACGGATATCCAAAACAGTGTCAAACACTAGTGTGCAGCATGCTGTAGGGTAGAGGTGGCCAACTTGTCTTAAACTGGGTTCGACTAGAAAATTTCTTGATAACTCGCGATCGACCAGCCGGTAATAAAGTCACAGGTACAAAATGGCATAAAATGCAACGTTTTTCATTTTTATGCACTTTCTGAAACATTGATTGAAAAATGATCTTTTCAGGTATCTTGTCAATTCAAAGCAATCGACCAACTGAGACTCGGCGATCGACCGGTCGATCGCGATCGACGTGTTGGCCAACCCTGCTGTAGGGAATATCTTTTAAATATTTTGTTGATATAAGAAATTGCTTGGGACGCCAACAGTTTTCTCAGTTGTGTCTACCTTGTGAAAAATGAGGCCCATTTTTCGGGACCCGCTTCAAACGTTTTCTGAATTAATGATATAACGCTCTTTCAAACTGTGATTATACTCTAAAAGATCGCATAGTTCCACCAACAAAAATAGCTACTTTCTTAGCCTACAAAAGATAACCATTTTTGTGTGATATCCAACAATTGTTGAAGAAAACATTGGGCATTTGAGCAAGTCAAGACTTTTTTGACACCCCTCTATTTGACTGACCCCCAAACGCCTGGATCCGCCACTGAGTGCAACAGCAATAATAACAATGACTTACGATTCTTTCAACTCACACCCCTCTCCACCGTACAGAATGTACAACTCCTCAGACACTCACACTTTACAGCTCGAAACGCAGACCACATTCGTAACAGACTAGTTCATAACAAATCAAATTTACGAGATATAGCCTACTCATGTGAAATAAACAATAGTAGGAAAAAATGCAAAAGAGTTGAAAATAACATTTTTTCAAATAACTAATTAGCATCAAACAACAACTCATTTTCATTTCAGGGATCCGTTGCACCGAGGCTAGGGGTAATTACTTCTTTTGTCCCCGCCCTTTCAATTCGGCCCTGGTTATGCACGCGGTCTGTTATGAACAGGTCTACTATGAACGTGGTCTGCACTGGCGTATGGTGGTCATTGTTGCTGGGTGTGCGCTGTTTGTGACGTCACATGGTGACGTCAGATTCACGTTTCAAATCCATCGTTTTGGCGAAGTTTTATGACACAATGCATATCATTACACACGCACTCTCCTTATTGGTTGTTGCATAACTTAATATGCCATTGCATTGACTTTAAACTATCAGCGTTCCAACTTTAAAATGCAAGTGCAAAATACACTCAACGCCACGACCAAGCAATCATAACTGCAAAAATATCAGAATGCACGTTTAAACCAAGGAGGGAAACACACTCAGCCCTACAACATCGAAGTTTACATCTGCAAAAACAGTCTGCACGAATGTCTCTTTCAATACGAGCAGTCGAACACAGGTGTGCGCCTCGAATAGCGCACACCCTGCTTTGTCAGGTGTGAGCAACAGGGGAGTACAATTCACTCAGCTCTGGAACAGCACAGCTCACAACTACAAAAGCAGTTTGCGCAAATTCTCTTCGAATACGAGAGCAGTCGAGTACATACATATGGCGCACACTATTGGGCTGGAAACTGGAAAGTGCATAATTATCTTTATAGTTCTTTTGTGATTTTGCCTTGATCGCACGATCTGTAAAATGTCACGTCATGTTGAGTTTCACAAGGTGTGCGCGCACACAGCACACTCGGGGTAGCCTATACGCACCTGGTAGTCAGTTATGAACGGTCTGTTATGAACGTGGTCTGCTGCGAACTGGTCTGTTATGAACATGAACGTGGTTTGTTATCAATTGGTTTGCTATCAACTGCTTTGTTATGAACTGATCTATAATGAACGTGTTCTTGTTATAATCGTGGTCTTTTATAAACGTGGTCCGTTTCGGGTGGTCAGTTATGAGTAGTATCTTATGAACAGGTCTCTGTTGAACGGACACCCTTTTCCACAACCTGGCCCAAAAATCTGGGATGCCATTTTCCTTCCTCGTATGGCATTTCTCAATTTGCATTTGAAAAACAAACCAGGCTTAAATATAAACTTATTACAGCACATACTGAATGAACTTGCGATGCTGTAAAATGGTTGTAAAGCTTTGGTTTTTGCGTGCTGAATTCTACTTGTAGGCTATACCCTTGCTTCTCCCTTCTCTTTAATTCGTTTACTTTATATACTGTATATAGTTTTGCAGACTTTAAAAGTGTTAGCATATGTTTACGTTGACGGTTTTGCTGTTTTCTTGTTGTTATTCCAGAGCTTGCTTTGCAGGAATGTTGCGGCGAATGACTTTCTCCACCATTCCGAAGTGGCTGACACCCACTGAAGACCTATACCATGCATGGTCTGGCACTAGAGACCACCAGCTGCTGTCATTTAATAACATTTTCAACATTTTTGCAGGTTTTGGAGTGCAAAATTTTGCTCGATGTAAATGTCATCAACAGCGGTGACAAAACCTTTATCCCTTACTGCCCTACTGCCTGTCCTGACGCGGTGCCAGTTAGCTGTTGTGGCCAGCACTTAGTGTATAACCAGCACACGCATTCCTGCAGTCATGCTGTGGATGTTTCGAAAACAACTGCTTTTCTAAAAACAGTGGGCAGAGTTACCCAATTTACTCGCGCATTAAATCTGCGAAGGTTAAAACTGGTCTTTATGCAACTGCCCATCTCTATCTGCAAATATTGGCTGCCATTCCAAACAACTTATTGCAAGTTGGCCGGCTCAGACGATATTGTCAGGAAGTGGTTTAGCAGGTCCGCGTGCATTGTTATCAGGAAGAGCGCTTCCTTTTAGTCTGTTGCAGCTGCGCACATAATCCATCACGTTCATTGTATTGCAGATGATGCTTGACAACATGCAGAACAGTATTATGTTCCTGAGATGTAGTCCAGCATATTTTTTTGATCCACTGTTCTCGTTTTAAGCAAAGTGACACAAATTTACTTTCGACTCTTAGCTTTGTAGACCTTCAAACAATGAATCAAACAACCTCCAGAATAGATGTTAACGCCACGTCTTCTGGTGCTCATCGGCAACCACGGGCGCACGCAGGGGGGGTTTAAACACAAATCTGTTGCTGACGCTTGTTAAATTCCGCACATGCATACATAGCTATATAAAGATTTCGATTATAACTGGTGGTGTAGTGATCTGTTGCCTTGTTACGCTACGAGTGTTACACTTCAACTGCAATAAGCAAATCGTGCTAAGACTATAGGAAACCCTCGCTGCACGTCGCTTTTCTATAAAGACATTGCGATTCATGAGTCATAATGGCATTGAGAGAAACCGCTTCATGCATGCTATGACGTAGAAACTATGCTCGTGTTGCGCAATGCGTTACGATTGGAGATGTTCCTCCTGTAGTTCGAATTTCGGGTACCGTGGTAGTCAGAAGAGTGCGAGGAAAAATGGATAAGTTTGTAGTTGTACAACGCAAGCGAAAAAGGAGTTCGTCAAGAGAAAGAGACTTTTGCAAAAGAGATAGAAATGACACTAGCTCGTGCTCAGAGTCTGCCAGTCAAGTATTCAGTAGTGAAAATGATATTGGTAACTTCGTTGGAGTTCCCCTGACTGATGCTGATCGACGAATGGTATTGCTTAATTGCTGGTCCCCTTCTTCAGGTTTCTCGTTTCCATATGTAACAGTTGGTGCTCAAAACCGAAGTTTCCAGAAGCAATGGTTAAACGAATTTACATGTTTAGCGTACAGTAATATTTACAATGGACCTTTTTGCAAATGGTGCGTTGTGTTTGCTCCTCAGACTGTCAGTCGTAGCGCAAAACCTCCCGGCTCATTAAGTTTCGGGACCACACTGCAATTATAAAAAGGCAAAGGAACGCTACGATAATCACCAAAACTGTCACTATCACAAATTATTTCCAGCCATGTTCGATAACTTTGTGCAGACAAATGCCAACAAACCCAGAGATGTACGAAATGCTTTAAACAGCAGTCGACAGAAGGTTGTCGAGGAAAATTGCAATCGTTTTTCCCATATCATCAGAACTATTGAATTTTGCGGTCGCCAAGAAATACCATTGAGGGGGCACAGAGACGCTGGTGCATTTCACTGAACGAAACTGATTGCAATGACGGAGTTTTTAAAGCTGCCTTAAGACTGCATGTGGAGGCTGCTGACAAGCAAACATCTGACCTCTTTTAGGCTCCCCGCAATGCTTAATATTTAAGCTGGAGAGTGCAAAATCAAATTATATCTTTGATGGGTGATGCCATACAAAAGTAAATACTTTCCGATATTTCCCAGTGCAATACTTTTCGATACTAGCGGATGAAACGACTGATGTAAGTCAAACAGAGCAACTTAGTTTATCCGTTCGGTTTATCAAAAATACCAAAGTGTACGAAGAATTTTTGTGCTTTGTTACAGTTTCTTCAACAACAGGCAAAGATCTTGCATTTATGATTCTCACCCAACTATCTCAACTTGGGCTTGATCTGGAACATATGCGTGGCCAAGGTTATGATGGCGCAAGTAATATGAGCGGAAAATATCGTGGTGTCCAGGCTAGAGTAAAAGAATTGTACCCTTTGGCCATGTACACTCATTGCTGCAACCATGT
>Ga0210059_1002421_pt1 | contig 29212 bp, 18 predicted proteins | sample Ectturendosymbi2_FD_188042 | JGI IMG/M metagenome (GOLD analysis project Ga0210059, IMG submission 188042) | Ecteinascidia turbinata endosymbiont from Florida, USA - Sample 2 (SPAdes) (version 2) | ecosystem: Host-associated > Tunicates > Ascidians > Unclassified | place: Key West, Florida...
CCTTTTTGCACATTTTCATGCTTTTCCGAAAATCCCTAAAAAATCCCTAAATCCCTAAAAAATCCCTAAAAAGGGTTAAAAGTTCCAATCTAGGGACAAAATCCCTAAAAGTGAGAGCACTGCACAAAGTGAACACGTGAAGATTCGTTGCCTTGTTATTGTTACGCAATAAAACCCAACAGTAGAACAATCTGCACACAAGTTTCGCAACTTGCCTCTGCAGACAGGCAAAGCAGCGGACATGAGTGAACTGCGTACTCATCTCTGCACAACCTCAGGACAGTGAACCTGGTTCTTGTGCGCTGTGAGTGTCATACCGGCAAATAAACTGTCAATGCAAGAACTAAATCAGTTTAATTGGAATTAAGCTCCTGACTTCAGGTTTACTAATAATTCCTGATGCTTGGTTCCAATTCCAAAAGAAATGGCGAACGAGCGTTTTGACCCCTTTGCGGACGCCCATGCCCTTTCAGTCGTAATTAAAGGTCCGTGCTTTTTTTGAAGGCCCAATTTCAAACTTATGCTGTATTCAGTTATCTGTAAATTAGCAATGCTATGTTAATGTAATAAACCCTTAATGACAAGTTGACAATATCAATGCCGTGTTAACGTCAAACAATTAACGTTCTATCGATATAGTTGTTGCAGTAGCCTATGTTTCAGCCCACGCAACCGGCGCAGCAAACACAGCAGTGACGCAGCCAGAATGCGGCCGAAGAGGCCATGGCCCACCCCGAAACAAACTCGCTAAGATTTTTACTGGTGTTTTGTATCAATTTCCAACTGTTAGAAAGACGTCAGCGTCTGACATCGTTGACTGGCCCCTCCCGAACAATACTCTTGGCTGCGCTATTGAAACACAGCTCACAACAAGTGTTGCGCTGCCCAATAAAAAGTGCTGGGCCGAGGCCCACCACTGGGCACAGTGTTATTCGTTAAATAACTGGTTTGCTCATTGGTGTAAAGTTTCGAGCTTTCATTGGACAAATCTGATGCAAAATACACTGGATGTTACAGGCGCGGGCCCATGGGCGTCGGAAGGATTTTTTCCAGGAGGGGCCAGTAGGGGATTTTCCCTAAATTTTTTCCAGGGGAACAAAAGTGGTGAAATTTGGTTTTTACCCCCCGAAATTGAAAAAACAACCTTTTTGTGCTATTAATTTCAAAATCCAGGGGGTCTTGGCCCCCCTGCCCCTCCTTCCGACGCACATGGGCGGGGCTACGAATACGATTTTATATGATTGTATACCGGTTATTCTGTACTTGCATAGTGAAAGTGTACAACACAGGTATACAACAGTGGTGTGACTGATGTGGGTACGAAGGTGCAAACCTCCCCCCTAACAAGCTAAATAAAAAATTGAGCCCCCGTATTATTTATATTTCGGTATGCAGCGTACTTTGCTTAGTTTTCAGTAAGTTGTTGTTTTACAAGTTTTACGGAAGTTTCTGGACTGTTGTTGTTTTCGGGTGATTTCGGGTTTTATTACAGTATATAGAAGCCCACAACCGGATACACTTGTATTTATAAACTTTTTCTGAATGTTGGCGAGGGACCCCTACGATGACCAGTGGGTCTCTTTCAGCTGTACGTTTCTCACCCTATGGCCAAAACCTGTAGCTACGCAACTTGTCTACATCTTAATTTTCCTGAATAATTTTTTACTTGGCTATGCTAAAAATGCTTACAATCAACATGGATTCAGCAAACGTTACCTGCACAACAGCCAACTTACCAAGGCAAATCCTGACAACGAAGCTATTCACATTGCATTTGGCAATGATTGGCTTTAGGAAGTGACGGGTCGTGTGAAGATCAATTTCTTTGGCGTATTAGATAAATATGAATATTGAAAAATGAAATGTGTAAAATCAGTTCTTGGTGACTTCAGTTCTGGTGTTTCTGTATGCCATAACAAAAGTACTCAGTCAGATTTTGAGGCCCCTTTTTTGCCCGGCCCCCACAGCCGGGGGGCCCTTCCTCCGGCTCTGCGCAGAGGCTTAGGTCAAATGCGGCTTACATTAACTTTTAACACCGTTTCGTGCGGCTTACAACTGAGGGCGGCTAACAACCGAATAAGTACGGTAACCTCGCAAAGAATGCTTTGTAATGTGACCTGTGTTGTTCAAACAGGTCTGGTTGCTTTGCATCACGGTTGTCAGGTCACGATTGTTACGTTTTGCATCACGATTGTTACGCTTTGCATCACGATTGTTACGCTTTGCATCACGATTGTCACGTTGAGCGTTTATTGCTGTATGGCAAGCTATTTCCAAACGGCATCGTATAACAAATCTACGTATCTTACAAGTGAGAAACGTTTCCTTTTTTTAATACAACCCTGGGGAATGACCTCGAATGCGTGGCATTTGCCTTTTCCTAATAATGATTTGTGATGATTTGCGTTAACACAATGCATGTTAACGCATTACGAGTTCCACGTTTCGAAAACCTTAACAACTTCGTTGGAGCGTTCACAATTCTTCATGAACATTATCTGAAAATGTTTTTCAATTTCGTTTCTCAAAATTTAAAAAGATCCTACATTTTGTAAATTTTTTGTTTTCTTACTGGCTTCTTGTTTCCGTGCTAATTTGCCACTGGTGTGAACATCTCCCTGACAACCATCAGCCACTACACCAATCATGCTTATCTCGACTATTTGCTCGTTTTTTCCATTACTGGCAGAAGTAAAGAAAAGCACATCATCATTTTTCTTGTGAGATAAAAATTTGACAGTTTGTACTACTCTATTTGAATGCTGGACAAATCAGCGCTTTTTGAAAAACAGTACTTTGCAGAATTTGTTATCTTTCCTGAAAATACGCACAGCACACGTTTCTGAATGTGTGGAGATCAGATAGCGTCTCTCATTCCTACTTTCCATACATTGTATATCTGGGCAACAGAAATATATGTTGAGTTTCAGAAAAAAAACTACAGTACATAAATACAGTTAAATCGGTGGAAAATATGTTTCAACTTTCTCTGTTTACATGCAATATTGAAGTGAAGCATTTCTAGAAGACGGTTCTGCAGTTCTATGCTATAAATATAGTGCTAGAGTATGTTTCAGAAACAAATCGACAATTCAACATACATTTGATATACTCTACTTGTACTTTCACAATACAATTTTCTCGGATGGATAAAAGCATTACAAACCTGCTACTGAAAACCCATTCCTGAAGTGGAAATTTGAGGTGGAGGACTGTCAAAGTGGTGGGAAGAAATATCATAAAAAGACGCGGTGGGAAAAATATCATAAAAATTAAAGTTTAAACTTTTCAACCACATTAGTTTTGTGATTTTGCGTGTTGGTATCTCGTTCAGCAGGTAAAATTACATGTTGTGTTTGCTCATGCTTCACACATAAAGAAATTTTACCCTAAACTCTAAAGTCTAAATCCTCTCAAGTATGCGATATTGTTACATGATCGACATATTGCCAACAGTATCATCTGCATCAGGAAGTACTCAGACGTGTGTCACATCGAAAACAATGGTCTGTGTTCTGGTTTGTTTCATTGCTGTTCGGTGCAAGAAGCAAAACATGAATCAGTGTTTCAGGACGAAACATCAAGCTTGTCTGTACATGATTTAGCTGCAGCATTTTTAGTTGGGCGATTTCGATAGACCATTCGCATTTTCATCCAGGCCGCATTTTGATCAATGACTATGTTCATGCTTTTCAAAGGATATTCTCTCACAAGCACATAAAAGGTCTTTTACATATATTTTATTTCGTTTCAAGAAAATAGAAATAGCCCATCGAGGCTTTTTCCAGTGTTCTTCTGTTCGGCATTGTTGTATACGGTGCCAGCAGTTGTTAGAGCGTGTCGTTTTGAAGGATACTTTCAGGTCAAAAATTGAAACTGCGTTTTGCGGTGAAGCGCATTTCTCGTCAACATCACAGTTCGCAGATACTTGGATTCTTTGCGCTGTGGCAGCTCCATATTTGATATGTCAATCAAGTCACAGTCATGTCAGGATCATGGCAAGCAACTGGCGGAAAGGTTTTGATGCACTTGCAGAAGAAGAAAGCAACCTTTTTTAAACTGCCAAAATATTCAAAAAGTGTTTATATAAAAGGATCACTCAGCTGATAAATTATTTTCTGAAAAAAACATGCTAACAAAAAGGAAATCGTGCAGTACAGCAACAACAACAACTAGGGAAGGTCACATAGTGAGTACAATGAATAACTGCAAAGTGATACTCCGAAGAAATAACCTTTGGGGAACACATCCGGGCCACCATGATTCAATCTACGTTACTCAACTGTTAACAGCACACAGTCATGGACGTCGGATGAGGGGCAGATTTTGGATTTTGAAATTTGACATTTTCTTGCGAAATATTTAGCAAAAAAAGATTGGTTTTTCAGTTTCGAGTGGGCAAATTTTTGGCCCCTCTGGAAAAACCGTTGACTACCAGTTGAAAAATCCTCTCGGCCGCCCCCTGAAAAAGATCCTTCCAACGCCCATACACACAGTGTTGAACTACGTGGCTTTGTCAAAAGAACCCTACTTAACTTTGATGCTTCACCACGAACGTAGTAATTAATCTGTTTTTCCATTTGTTGTGGCAAGAGCTCTTAACATGAAATGCTAGATTAATCTCAATTTCTTTGTTGAGGATAATAGGTTTTGCTGTCTTTTCCTGTGTTGTTGTTACAAACCAGAATCCGTAGGACTTGTGTTCATTGGAGGAGAAAAAGTAATATCCGTATACACTGGAATTGTTTTGTACACTCAAAATATATTATTTTTCAAGTACATCGCCCTTCTTGGATGCACTATGCGCACTTGTATCAAGTTTCCAAAATGATTGCTCGATATTGCAGCCAAATACTCAAGAGTTTGAACATACATGCAGATTCACGCGCAAAGCTGTTCAAAAGATGTTTCCCCTTTTTCCGAATTTCCTCGAAATTTCCCTTTTCAAAATTTTTGTTTTTGAATAGAAGCACTGAGTTTTTACGGGATATTGCAAACAAACAACGCAGTGAAAGTGGTTCGATGTCTAGGTATTAACTAGTTACCAAATAGTTATTGTACATAGGCGCACTATAACTGGTATTAAATCAGTAAAAACTCATGGCTGGCTGGAGGTCAAAGGTCAGATGTTGAGGTTCTGAAAGCGTGATAGCAGGTCATTCAAAAAGCTCGGGGTATTTTCGCAAAACATTGGAGCGAATAAAATAATGTGAAACAAACGGTATTTAGCAAATGTTTCAACCTTCGTCTAGAACTAACCTTAACTAACCTTGCGTTTCGCTTTCAAACTTCGTGGTCATGGCAACACTGCGTCGGTTTCTGCCGGGATTTGCACTGATGTGTGACACGGACAAAACCTGGCCATGAAAACGTCTGTGACGATTAGACCATCTGATTAAAGACCGTCGCAATGTTTGCGAAACCTGCGAGCAAGGTCAAGTTTTGTTTTCAAAGAAACAAAAGAAATGTTAAACACATATTGATAAACAATAATAAAATTCCATTTAGGTTGTTATCTTCAGAGACACATAAAACTGAGAAAAGAATTCAAAAACGGTGAAAAGCTACTCCAATTTATTTTCATTTGTTTTTTCTTTTTTTGAAGACAATTTTTCATCCCTTGCCACCATTCAAATAATGATGGTAATATTTGTCACGATTTCCCTGATTTCGATTTCTTATCTTTGAGCCAGGAGAGATGAAAATATTAAAGTTGGAACTTTGAAAACTTTCTGTAGCTTCTTCGAATTTTGCTGGCTTTAAATACAATTAGAAATCCTGTCCAATTTTTAAAAACATTATTGCTGATGAGAAGCAGGTCTTCAAAGGCTTAATTAAAGTATGCTTAGTTTGCCATGCGCCACTTCATACTTTGCATTCTTTAACTTTATTGCTCGCAGGCTTGCTGTCAGTGAGTATCTGGTTCAAAAAAATAAAAAGTTCGGTGTCGTTTAGTGAACAAAAGAAAAAACACAGTTGCCACCATGAGTCCAGTAATTTACCTCTTCATGACAAAAACAGAAGATGACTGCAACGGCGAAGCCTTGCAAACTGTTTGCCACCACATTCGCATAGAGGAAAAAGGCGTGAGCGGTCGACTGCTCGTCAAAAGCTTTGCCGATTGATAACAAAATGTGGTGGAGACCAAGAAGCGGAACCATAATTAATCCGGAGCGAGTTGCTCGCCTGCAAACAGTTTGACAAATGAAGAAATAAATGAAAATAAATAAATAGTTTTTTTCGAACGATTGCGGGTAAAGCGTTTTACCTAAACAAAACTTTGAAAAAGTTGTTTGCAAATGTCACAAACGCCATTTGTACAAAACAAGCGATGAACCACAATGGCAATGAAAAAAGGAAAGAAAATACCAAACTGAGTTTGAAAACATAGGCAAAGGTCTGTGCGCAATTTTTGCGAGTGACGTCAGAGATGAACAGGAGTCGCGACTCGGTTGTCGAGTCAGGTCCGAGTCACCTCCGAGTCAAAATCATTTACAAGATTCGAGTCATGTAAATTCCTTGACTACGTCGCTTCACGTCTGAGTTCACTAGCAATTTCTTGTCGAGTCATTTTGAGTCTTCTACGTTTCCGTCTCAGGTTGTATAACACGTAGTGCGTGGGTGGTGTGTAGTATTTTTGTCTCGAAGTTTAAGAATCGATTGACTTTAGTCGAAATTTCCAACACTTGTCGAAATGAAGTCAAAAGCTAAACGGGAAAAAGATCACGTGTTCTTCACAAACACTCAAGTCAGCTCGTCTTTGTGGCGCAGAAGAACAAGCCGTTGACCATGTTGTTCTCCGATATCCAATCCATCGACCTCCCCATGGACTGCATGGCCTGACGGTTCTGGACGATGAGACAACCGAATGGCTGCTTAGCATCTGCCCCGAGATCTAGTGCGGCCAAGCAGTGGTTTTAACAACTGGCTCAAAAGAAGAAGCTCGTCATCAACTTTTTGCCGGCGATCGTCTTTCCGTCCAATTCTATTTACACGTACTCACCACCAAGAAGAGCGGAGGCCAATCATACGCCTTTTGTCGTACCTTACTCCCACAGGTGAGTAAGAACAGGGCTCTCATAGAAGAGGGCTCTATCAGTAATTAAATTTCCCGCCTTTGCTGTCTCGATTCAAGCTGAGTTTATCGAGAAAAGCAGTTTGAGCCAAGACATTCAGCTTCTCAAACAGATCCGAGTAGTTACGAGTAATAGAAAAACAGCACTCGAGCCTGAATCAAACCGTCGCGTCTCTGGTGCAGGCTCCAGGGATACAGACGATTGGGAAACTTAAGCTGAAACAAAACACCAGAGCAAATCGTGTAGAGGAGAGGACTTGTTGGAAATCAAAGCAGTCTTTCCAAGCACGTCGATCGCCTTCTTCCTTCGATTTTTTGCTTCTGGCATGATTGGATTTTTTGGTGAAAATCGCATCATCTGAAAAGCTTTGAAACCGCTTTTGCAACGATTTTTTGTATCATTTTTCCTGGCACAATCGCACCTTATTGTTTTTTCAAAGGTTCGGCGTTATTTTTCTTATCACGTTATTTGGCTTATCATGTGATACAAACTGCTGCAAATTACTAATGTCCATGCACACTAGAATACCCGAGGTTGAAAAACAAATAAATGATCAACCTATTCACTGTCCCTAGCTTATATATATTGAGAGCAAACACGTTACAGGTATCTCTTGTCCGCGTCACATCAAACGCACGGTTACTCTGTTTTTTTAGAAAATTTCGTAAAGATAATAAAAATGTTTACTACGAACTCAGCCATATTTGTATTTATCATCAGATTAATGCTTTCCACAGTCGACAAAGATATTAAAAACAATATTTTCTATTCTTTGTTTTCCCACACTTTTCACAAAATTCTAAACATTTCAAAAAATTAAAAAACTTGTTTCAATCGAAAACAGGCAAATTTCCAGGTTAAGCTATATGCAACCGATTTCTCAGTGTTTACAGTCGGGAAGAACTTTCTGAAGATTCTCAAAAATACGAGTGACGAAATTTCGTGTATTGAATACGCATTCACCTCATGTTCAGATCATAATTTTCGGGTCGCAGCCAGTAAACTCAAGAAAAGGTCGTTGAAACGTAGGAGGTCATTTTCGAGCTCACAGCTGCGATGCGCTTAAATCTGAGTCCACGTGCGAAAAATTACATCTTTTATTGGAATCGGAGCTCATAGACGCCGGTAGAGTTGTGTGTGCAAAGAATTGAAGGCTTGGGTTTGCTGCGTTTTCGAGGAATCTGCTTGTCATGCTCTGCTTTCGTCGATTTGCGGTGATGCGGACTTGCATGTATCCATATTTGATCGATAAGCCTCAAGGGCGAAGTAGTCGAATCAGTTCGCAAATTGTTTTGCTAGGATATCTATTTCACGCAGTGCGCATCTTCAGTCCTCATTCAAATGCTGTGGAGTGCGCAGTTACTAGTTTGTTCGATAAAGACCTTTTCAGTTGCGACCCCAACACTGAACGACCCGAAGCTGGCAACATGCAGCCAGAATACACAAAAAATATTAATAAACTGTCTGCGTCATCTATTCACTGCACTTACATGTAACGCTTAAAATCACTTCCGGGTATTGAGCGAAGTTTTCCCACAAGAACTCGTAACACGCTAACCAGGATGCAGAAGTTCATCAACAAGGCAGCCATTGCTGGAGCATAAATGACGTAAGTAACACGTGTGTCGGGTGGGAAGATCCAGCACCTGAAAACTAGGAAATTTAACCTGCTTGTGTTTGGCTTTTCGCTTCAGCGACATTGCTTTATCAAATCTACAAACTGGCATTTACTTGATGATTGCAATAGCGAGAAGCTAATGAGAATTTTTTTAAGTGTTGCGTTTTCGGAAATTTTCACATATGTTTTATGTATGGTCTGTGAAAGCTTTTACTTTTCGGTGAGCAGGTTATGTAACCTCTATTGGCAGCATGAGCAGTGCTTTTGTTTGCATTACAGAGTTGCTAATACTATCTGGGCAAAGCACCAGACAGAGACTGCGTCATGGAAATAAATGCAATGTATTTGCAACTGCGTTTGGATGCTGAAAAGTTGGAAGTTTCAAAACCATCTTCCTATACAACTTGCAACTTTCGTAATTCGTGGTTGAATGTATCTTTCGACACAATGTAGCTTTTAGTCTTTGGTCTCTTGAAATCACAGATAAAGCTCCAACGAATGTACAACCAAAAGCGTGTTTGGAAATTAATCTTTTAATTCTTTGTTTCGGTACATAATATTCCAAAATTAAGTATCTCTAACTTTCATTTATCATTATTTGATTGTCGCAATTGTTTATGAATCTAGGTTTAAAAAGTTTGTTTTCAAATTTGGTTGGAAAGATTGGATCTGAAAGCATATTTGTTCTTTTATTCAGGAACAACTAGAATACTACATAACTTTCTTTCGGAAAATGTTTGTTTTCTCATAAACTTTCTGCATTTTTTACAATAATGAATCGAAAAGCTTACATGTATTTTAAATCGTCCAGATATATTCGAGAGACAGCGTATAGGATGGTAGGAATCAGCGGAACGACTGCAAAGAAACATACATCCTATGTCAAACAAATCTACTAACGAAAACCATTTCACTCCGTAAAATTTTATAAGTTTATACTAATAACATCTGCAATGACATTTTTAAAAATGGTATAGATGCTATCACAGTTAGCACTAAAAATCCTCTTACCGGTTTTCAGGAAGGCCGCCCAGTCTTTAGTCCGCCCATGGGTGGGCGTTTATATGGTGCTAAGATTTCAGTTGCATACTATTTGTAGCTGTTCCCTTACATGGTACGTCCAACGTTATGCAGAGTTTGAAAACTATTTAGATATTTGTGCCCATGCTCCAGACTGTATTGTGCGTCATTATGACATACAATGCAAAAAGCCATTATGACATACAAGGTGATTCACAATGCTTTAGTGAATAAAGTTCAGACACAGGCAATATGCAACTGCCGTATGACAGCCCGGGCGGTTATTTGGTCCACGTCTTATTTTCGCAATGTGTCTATTTTCCTACGACCCTGGGCGGCCTTCCGGAAAACTCCGGTACCAATCATTTCAAAGTTTTCTTGTGCTAATATGTCGTGGAATTAGAATGTTAAGAAATACCAAGACCTGCAGCGACGTTATGTTTTCAGTAAACTCTATCTAATTGAATCGTTCAAGTTTACTGGAAACGTTTGGGTGTTTTTTGCGGCCATTTAAAGATCCACACTTTTGCAAAGTAAAAATCTGGCTGTACTCGGATTTCGTTCGGTATAGGTAACGCATGTTAGTGAGAAGTCTTTCAGATGACAGAAAGGTCTTCTGGACGAACCAGAATTATCAGCATCATCTGACCTGAAAACCACTTACGTTTCCGTCAGGAAAGCTAATTTTGGAACCTGCGCCAAAATTCTGCAATCAAGAGTTTTGAAAAGACCACCTTTGGCTCCTTTATCGAAATGCAAACAGTAAAAATGTTTCGCAAAATCGGTTGTGCTTGACGTTCGATCACAAAAAGGTCACATAGGTTGCTAGGTCACTCGATGTCACTCGGTCAGTCATTCCATCACCAGGTCATTCAACACCAACTAGGTCGTTTTGACTTGCGGAGGACTCGTACTCAAACCTCTTTCCAATTGCCGTACATCAAAGCATTTGACTATAAATTTGCTCGTTTGCGTTTTTATTTTTTGATCCAGTGGTTCATTCCCATTTTTGTTTGTTAAACATGGCGCTTTGTCTGCTTTATATTTTTATTCTGATACTTCTCATTATTTTCAACAGCTCGTCATTTTTGGGAAAAAATTCCGTGTTTCACGAACATCGAAACTTAACAACTGCCCTGCTTCAATTTAGAGAGAGAAAACCTAACAAAACGACAGGAGTGCATGAGCATGAATTGAACAAATGATGTTTAACGTGTGGCAGAGTTTTACAAGACACCAGGTAGCAGAATATTTCGTGTTTTGTAAGACAAAATATTACGGTTTACTTTCTTGTTTTGTAAGACACTAGGTTGCGGACTATTTTGTGCTTCGTAAGACATCAGATTTGGGGGCTATTTCATGTTTTCTAAGAGATCACATTGCGGACTAGTTTATGTTTTATGAGCCACCAGATTGAGGACTATTTTATGTTCTCTACGACACCAGATTGAGGACTATTATTGCAATTTTTCACTGCACAGCGTTCGGGACAACCTTGACATAACTTCACACAAATCTCTTAACGCTTCAAAATTTTGCTGTTGATCCGTCACTGCATCCCTCAAAAAGCTGGCTGAACATTTCCAAAGTACACTTTAACTGTCACGAGCAACGCATATAAAGCCAGACCATATAAAATCTTCAGTGGCTTAATTTAGAATGACTGAATGCATCAATTTTATCCAAGCGCACGTCATGAGGTCAATTATGCAGTTACGAAAAAACATGACACGCCTCTTTCCGCTCACCCGGCTACGCGATCATTTATATTGACAACTGAATTTGAGACAAGTACTTGACTTTGAAAAGAGCAAAACGCAATTCCTTTAACCAAAAAACGTTTTCTCTAAAAACATCTGACAAAATTTTTTTTTTATACTGAGTCATTTTCCATTCTTATTTTATACAAACGAAAATCTGACGACTAAAATATATAAGGTGGTGTTTGCAGGAAACCTCCTTATTTGATGCTTTTTCCCATGAAATTGTCCAGCAGGTTTTCGACCCCACTTTATTATCGCAAATAGTTTAATATGAAGATACGTCATGAATTCTATTAGCTTTCAGTGGCCCTGTTTAATGGCACTGATCTCTGCCACAAAGCTCCTGTTGGATTCGGAAACGGGTGCAGAAGCTCCAACGAGACCGCAGCTGTGGCAATGATTAAAAATCGATAAGGTCTAATCAATTGAATTTGTGGTTATTCTGCAACTTTGCATTGCAAGACATTCATGAGCAAACTGTTGGTTTTGATCCAAACATTTTCAACTGATCGATTTTCTATCCAACCTAAAATAACCTCAATTACCACTTCGGAAAGGTTTTCCAAGGTCACAAGTGAAAAGGGCAATTCCACGACCTAACCCTTGTCGACGTTTTGCGTCCAAGTTTTTCTCTCCCTGCCTCCTGGAATTGAAATTTATTTAGCTGAACTATTCTCAAGCGCAGTGCGGGTATCAGGTTAAACAAAAGTATTCTTTCAATATAACCGATGATATACTGAAGCAAATAAACTGTTGCCATATTGCATTCTTGCGCTACTGTTGCTAAAAATATTCTGGCTCTAAACAAGACTGTTTGCAAAATTCGCTGAAGTATTTGTGAAAAAACTATTATTTTTTTAATTTTATCAGAACAATTTTTAACTTAGACCTGCGAGGTGCCGACTAGTTTCATAGTGGTTGCAGCATTACTTTTAATTGCGCATGCACGCCAGCCAAATTACTTACTCCATCCTAATAAAACGTAGAGCCACATTTTCTGTTTTTCACGGAAAACAGCCAATACTGCACGAGTGTGAAGGTATATTCCTTCGCACAACATCCAGAAGCAGTTGCTTAGCTGTGTGTACTGGACCGCCACATGGAGAAGCTTGCAGAAAGTCTGAACAAAGACAAAGGCTGAAAAAGTATGATCGACTTCAGTGGCTAACATCATGTGCTCTTGATGACAACTCTTTAAAAATTTTCCTTGGTTTTACACGGAATCAGGGCTCTCTTTCGATTTCTCGAACAGCACAATAGCTTGTGAAAAGTTTAGGAAATTACAACTACCAAATAATCCCCAGATTTTCTTTGTTGATGCGTCCAAATATCGCTCAAAATGATGTTAGATTCACCATCAGCTTCAGAAGAAAAACGATTTGAAAACTAAAACCAGCCGAACTCCTGACTGTGAACAAAACAAGGGCGTTTAGTTAAGGGAAAGAGGACATGCCACCAAAACACAATTTCAGTGAAGGTAGTAAAAGTTCCAAGAATAGCAAACGCTGCATGACTTGATAAAAATGTTTCATAATAATATTGTTTTATTTAAAATTTTAAGTATACCGCGAAATGCACAGAACCAGGTTGACATCCTGTTTGCTCAGATTTCTTGTCAGCATCTCATTAATATTTACCAAGCGATCGTCAAGGAAGATCTTTCTTATGAACTTAAAAGTAGCATATAAATTCCACGTTCACAAAAGCGTTTCCACGTGCTACCACCTGCTTTCTAATTTTTTGCGATATCTTCGCGTTATTTTAGTTACAGTCAGTGCTTCCAATCCGGGAGAAAATTTCTAAGCTCGGATTTTTGGTACCTGAGAGAAAAACCCGAGACAATCATGAATTTCTCGGGTTTTTGTTGAAAATGCTATTTGTAGTGACAATAAATTCAATTATACCTTGAAATTATTACATTTGCTAGTGGCCAACAATCCGATGCATGGTTTGAAATTAGAAACACTTCACCAATAGACGGCGAAAGGACCATAATTCCATGTATGGAATATGCAAACAATTCCTTGTATAAAGTATATTTGATTTAATATATAAGACCATGTATGGCGAACAAATTTAACCGCTAGGTACCACCATCCGATCAATACAACGAACTGAGGATTTCTTCAAAATATTGTAAAGCGAGAATAATCAAAGGTATAAAACAAGCCGAAGTTTGCAAAATAACAAAAATGTACACCAAAATAAATACAAATATTAAAACAACAAAAACTGCAAAATAAGTTTGGCAAAAGATTACATCGACAACGAAAGTAACAAAATTAATTAAGTTTTTGTTGGTAAAGCACAGTTTTCTCTGACACTTATTGTATTGACGTATAAATTAAAGCGTGGATTTTCAAAACATCTTTTCGAAAACACGTAATTGTGATGACATAAAACAATGGTGATGAAACAGTGAATAGTATGAATAGCCTACAGCTAAGCCAAGTCGCTTGATTTGTGCATGCGATAGATTTTCCACATTTTTCCAAAAATTCCAGGTTGGGCGATTTTAAAACGAAGGTTTCAGGTAGTTGGATATAGAACGAAAACGATTTCGGTTTCGGGAAAAAACACGGGTTGGAAACACTATAGTTCCGGTGACTAAAAATGTCTTGAAAGCAGCTTGCTCGCATAAGGTTCAAACGCACATACCTGATTGCTGATTTCATTACTGTTTTCAAACGAATTGATTAAGAAGAGCCAAGATACGGATGAAACAGCGTTTAGAATGAAGGAGAGAAAGAGATTCTTGTGAATGGTGACCCGTTGACATCGCAGGACCCTGATTACAAAATTAAAGACGAAATTTTCCACAATTCAAGAATAAATGAGAATGGTTGAAAAATAAACAACAGTTGCATGATTGCAAAAAAAAATCACTTTAAAAACATGAAGAGAAATCCGTCTGAGCAATTGCATTAAAATTTTTTTCTCAAATTTCTTACAAACAACATTCAAGCGTTTCATGATGACGTTGCTTAAAACCGCATTGTGCAAATTTTGACCGTTGTTGTCACTTTCTGTCTACCAATAGCAGAGTAAATAATTTTTCAAAAAATGTTAACCTCCTTCATAAACAGCTTAAATATACCTGTATCTGGCCGAACATTGTGCGATTTTAACTGTGATGTTCTTAGTTTCTTAAATTGTTTTGTACATAACATACATAGATTACAGAGCTCCATTCATTTTTTCTTTGATCACGTAAAGAACTTGTTTCACGATATTAACACTATCTTTTCTATGTCTGTTAGCTGTAAAGGTATTAAAATTCTGATGAAGAGTTTAACGGGCAGCCCAGTGCGGCTTTACAGCAAGCAAAACAATTTGTTTTGAAAGCAACAGATAAGTGACCGAAAGCAGGAAATACAAAGGCCTAGAATCACATTTCATGAAAAATGCTAAGCACTTTAAAAACTCCACAGAATTTTCAAGCCTTCGGTTAAACTCGACTGGGAATCGAACCCAGCTGGCCCTAGTAGTGCGCACTCTGTCCCACTGCATCACCCAGCCGGTCGTAAAACTCTTTAAAGTTAACTCGGGTTGATCCCATGTATCGAGTTCGAGTCTTCGAGAAACCAGTGCTGCCAATACTTCTTACAACGGATACACTAAATCTAGGCTAAAACTATACCAAATATATACCAAATTTTTCTGTTACAAAGCATTTCAAATATAATTGCTGTTTTTTGGCATGTGTTTTAGTTTCTTAACTTCACTTAGATGATGACTAACATCATCAACAGTTGCTGCTGAGCAGTGGCATCATCATAATGGCAAAGCTGCAAGATCAATTTCTGCTTTCTTAACTTCACTAGTAATAGATATATTAACCACAGGAAAATTAGTTCTCCCACCAGCTGCAACTGAATTTTCATTTATTTGGTAGTCCACCGTATTACTGTATAATATATAGTTGCTTTGCGGTTTGAAATTTTCTTTTTGAACTGTTTGTAGGAGGGATACAAAGCACCAGCAGAATCCTCCTTTGCAAACAATGCAAACCCTATCAGCCACTTTTCTCTAAACTTTCTGGCATTCTCATACGCCAGGGGTGGCCAAACCTGCTCTGTAGATGAGCCGCGCATCGTAAAATTCAAGTTATAAAGAACCGCAACATAAACATCTAAAAACACAAATTTATTTGCAATCCACGCTTCTGCGACATTATAATTCTCTTTGTAACCACTTGCAAAAGTAACACTGTACGGCACGCTAGCTACCACAGTACCATTTTTTTCTATATTTCTGCATTTTGCAATAGGAATAAAAAATAAAAACAAATATATAATTTTTATTAAAGCTCAAAGAGCCGCATGCGGCTTGCGAGCCGCAGTTTGTCCACCCCTGTCATATACCGTTTATCAAACTTTGGATGCCAGTGACTGACTAAAAGCGCATAGTAGAGCTAAGTTCAGTTTTCAGAACTTCTCAGTTCTCTTCCAGCCTCATTCTCCGGTCACCAAAAGCGCACGCTTATTCCCATGATAAAAAAAATCACTGAACTTTCTATATATAGTTTCAAACTTTCAACACCACTATGTTTTCTCTGTTTATGTTTGGCAATGTGACAAATAATTTGGTTTAAAAACACTAATTAACCCTCCGACCGAAAATATACCAAATCAAAAATTTACATACCAAGCACATTAAAACATACGAAATATATATGTATGCCAGTTGGCAACACTGCGAAAAGCATGTCTGATTTTGAAATCGTTGTTGTGACTGAAAGTTGTTGGGAATAACGCCAATAGAATCAACGTGAACACTCACCGAAACCTCAAGAAAACGACCATGGCCATGACAAGGGCGATGCAGGAAAGAACGAAGCCGATCTCCGCCAGGAGAGACTGCACCCGGGCTGCCTGAGTCAGAATGAAAAAGGAAAAATCCCAAAGCTTACAGACGCAATTCGTGCAACTCTCGACTTCGTGATTAATGTATAAAGCAGTTTTCAAAAACGTACTTATGAGTTCAAATCATATATTTGCAAAACTAGTTTTGTGAATTTAAAGAAAGGGAAAAATGACAAACAGACCGCAACCAGCCGACATTTTCGGGGGGCGGGGAAAATGGTTATAACTTGATGTTAACAACTAAACGTGCTTTTTAAAATTTTGGGGGTAGCAATTGTCCGGTTGCCTTCATGGTTGCAGCACTGGAGCAAATATATTTGCGTAAGCCTGCAAAAGAACCTGCAAGCTAAAACCTGCAAAAGAACCTGCAATCTTACGGTATATACTAAAACTTACGGATGGCAAGAAAATTTTTCAAACTTTTATCAACAAAAACACAACTCTAGACTTACGTCAAAACTCAACAGGAATCTGATAGCAGGAAATAAAAGCTTGTCATTGTTGTAAATGAAATCATTGAACTATGTTTTCTATTTTAATCCAAACATAAAACAGCTTATCATTTGAAGTATATTCAGTCTTTGTGTATCATTTAGCCTTGTATCAACGTGCCCATAGAAAATCGGTTTGCAATTCACAAAATAACAGTTCAAGCTTCTGTTTGACGACATAACACTTGTGTCTCAACTATAGGTGTAGGGGCAGGCAAATTGTTTGGAGGTGCGAAGGATATTTTGCTCGCGTTTCCCTAACTTTGCCAGAGAAATGTTTATGCGAGAAACGTTCTCTCTACAAGTTTTCTGTAGCTCTTGGTACATTTTATTTTCCTCTATATTGTTGCCATAGACTTCAAAATATAAAATTTGGTACTTGAAATGTGGTAATTAAAAGCACAATTGAAGAAAGTACGCTAGGCTGTGCAAGAACATTGTCAGAAGCCAGCTGGCTGAGAACTCTGAGCATCTGCCTCACAGTTTTGATGGCGTTCCATTCACATTCCAAGTTGTTACTGTCATCAAGAAACCTCACACCTACAGTAGCTGAGGACATATATGCAACAAACTGTATGGCAAAATGTGTTTATCCAACATGTATTTAAAATTATAGACACAGCTTTTATGTAGTTGCCTGGCATGGATTCTACTAGTATGAAGTAGGTGCCCTGCAGCATACTTGATTCCAAACACTGTGTAAAAACCTGCTCAGGAATTCGGGCAATGGCCGTACTCACGGGGCTTGTTTTTTTGTTGATTTCACACACTTTGAAAAATGTTAGAAACCTGTTTTCCCTGACTTTTCCAGATTTTCAGAGACAAATGGAATGATGCTATGAGTTGTTTTTACAAAAATGTCCCTGAAAGCCTAAAAATGGAAACTTGTGGCACTCTGCTTCCCTGGATTTCCTGATATGCAGAAAGTTTGCTGCACTCTGATACATTAAAATTAAAATTTGATTTGAAGTTCAAAACGTTTTGGTGGTAGATACTACATCGGAAATTGATTTCGTGAAGAGCAGACCTACAACCAGGAGAGTAACGAGGTTAGATGGCGCCCGGGGTAAGACGCAAGTTTGGCGTCGCGATGTTCGAACCTGAGGTCTTTTGAAAGCAAGTGTACTGTACTGAAGAAAGTACTTGTGACACTGTTGGGACTTTCGGTATCCCCCGCAGTGATTCGGTGCCTCCATAGTGGTTCGACGCACGGGCAATTGTTCCCCCCCTTTCCCCCCTCGTTACGACCCTGCCTACACCATGAAAATTTCATTTCATTGATATGAAGAAAAAACGGATCTGTAACGCGCATGACGTTTTCCATGCACAAACAAAAATTCCTCTCTAAAAACAGTTTTTGGTGGCACAGTGTATAAAATATGTATGCTACGCGTGTTTCGCTGCGCAGATGCGATTTTGTTGTGAAAGTGATTAAATGGACGTCGGGAATTTCAAAAACTGGTTGGACCGGAATTGACAGATGTCACTTGTACCAGGAAAACGTAGCCAAATTTAGGGTTGCATAACACACTTCATTCCCCCACTCGCATGGTGTTTGAAGGTGTCCTGAACAGGCAAAGCACGAAAATGGAATGACTTTTTCTGCCCAAACTTTCAAGTGAATCAGATACTCATCACCTCCCGAATGCAAAGACACGAAGTTACTAGAAACAGTTTGGGGGTTTTCGATTTTCTATATATGTGTTTTCTGTGACATAATAAACCTTTATTTATGCACTCAATAACAAAGAAATATAATTTCATTCTTATTGTTAAAAATGTCGAAAACTCTTTGTCCAATGTTTTGAGATTTTGCCCAAATTTTTGACAAATCAAAACGTAAGTGGGTGCGCTTACACCCCTGCACCCCCAGCTCCTACACCACCACCTTCAACAGCAGCAATAAATCCAGTTGCAACTGGCTTGAACCGGAATTGTCCAAACTACCCTTTGTTTTCAAGCTACCTCTCTCCACAAAGGAGATCAACAAGGAATCAAGCAGCAAATTTCTTAATAAAAAATCAATTTCATGCAACGCTACGCATCCTCAGTCCTAGAATCTTATAGCCCAGTCGGATGTTGACAACGCTTTGCGACGCAAATGTTGGCATTAGAGATCCAATACGACATCGTAGCAGGTTCGCATCCGTTGTTAAAGCAATGATCGCCGCGTATCATTGATTTTACCGACATCCGAAAGCACATTTACTTGAGCTGTTTACTCTTGTTCGTGGTCCAACCCTTCCTAGCCTTGATTCGAAATACGGTGACGCGATGGAATTCCCACGGTTTTTCGGTTTTTTGTACATAATGTTGAGCATTAGCGTGAAACATCCTTTGTGAAAACCAGAAGCATTTGTGATAAATCAGCACAGAGTTCCTACGCCTCGACAGATAAAATCCCATGAGATTCTCGGAACAAGGAATTCAAAGTTTGATGAAGTTTCTCACTTCGGACAAGAAAAATGCAAGTGCAGCTGCATGGTACTGGAAAGCAAACCATGGCGTCATTCGGAATTTCGTTATCTGATGATGACGTTAACAATAGGAGTTACGCGAAACACCGGGTGCCAACGTGTTAATTGTCTTGGAACAGCAGAATTGACAGGGGCATCTCACAAAATATACTGTGTTTTCCTATACTGAAATATATCATATTCATTTGACAGAAAGTTCGTTCATAAAATCATGTTTTGACAGCTGGTACATTGTGTTAAACGGCAATAGCCCCTTTTATGAAAACAAGACAGTCAAGCCATTCCTTTATCAACAATTTAGGTGAGAATTTCAACAATTGTGATAAGTGAGCCAGTAAACGTCGCACTGTAGATTAACATTCAAGCAAAGACCAAGCGCAAAGAAATGAACTACAAAGCATAATAGAACCCATTTCCAGGGTTTTTTAATTTGAAACCAAAGTTCAAACAAAACTTATCAATTAAATAATAATTTAGAAGTCTTAATTTCATCATATAAGCTATTTACTATAAATACAATGCAAGCAGGTTTGACGTGATGATCGTTGTTGCCACTTCTAATCTTTTAACTGGTTTCGTTGGGTGTCCACAGCTTTCAGCCAAATCGTCAAAAGTGTCCATGACACTGGAAAGGATGGGAACCACTGCCCAATAGCATCATCACCGATGTTGCCGCTGGGCTCAGTCTTATTAACATCAGATTGTTGTCTTTTTCAATATCAGATGAAATCAGATTTGTACGCTAACCTAAATGCTTCTGTTACCAGTACCTAACAAAGCGCGATAAACCTCGTTGAATGCGAAACAGAGCGACAACTGTCGCCATTAATTTGAGAAGTAGGTCATGCATAACGAAAAAACGTTGCTCTCAATGCAGCGAAATAAGCTTCTTCAGTTTGTAACGATAAATAAACACCTGTGAGGGAGAGACCAGGGAAAGATTGATTAAGAAAACCTAAAATTTTTTAATCTAAACTTCTATTTATCTCAAAATTAGTTGAAATGTGGTAAACAAAAACAACAGTCCAGTGAACATCAGATTTGTCGCCAAAAAATCAGACATCAGAAATTGCCCTGAAAATATCACACCTGATATTAAATCCCTACTCAGGAACGTGGTTCAATCGGCGAAAAGGGAGTTTGCATCTTATTTTCAGAAAAACATAGAATTAACGTTTGAGCTGATTCTTTCAGTAGCTGCAGTTTCATGCGCTCTGTCGAGCATTCGTATCAAAAACTGCATATGTTTCGTATTTTTCAAGTTACAGAGATGTGAATGGCCAAGTTGGCCTGACTGTCTTGACGTGTAACAAAAGGATTTGCCTAATTTGGCCTTGGGTAACTTTTGTAAAACAAAACGAATATACGTTCATCTTGGCCCATGGACACCTGTCGGCTGTCGGGTAAAAAAAGAGTGTATGAGCAATTTAGGCATGGGTGTGACAATTGCGCATTGTAGCACCAGTATTCCGCAACACTTTAACTTATTTGTGAGCCAAATCATATGGACATTTTCCCCTCAAGAAGCTTAAGTGACTAAAAAGTGCAAAAATATTCTTAGAATTGACATATTTTTATGTCTCAACCCAGTGGAGTAGCCAGCCCAAAACCCCTGGAGTGGCCCAAAAAATCAAAATAGTACAATACTTGTTTCACATCAGGAAGAATCATGCGTTGAAGATGATTACATGCATTACGATTTTCAAAGCATTTTACTTCACAAGTATCCACAGAGTGAAAACTGGGCTGTTCTATCGGGCCCGAAACCAGCTTGGGACACCAGGTGGGGCGAAGAGTTTTCTGAGAGGGCCCAAATTTTTTGAACTGTTTCCAATTGTTTTAAACTACGTCCAACACATTTGTTACAGGGGGGCCTAAAGTTTTCTATGGGGGGGATTCGCCCCCTCTGCGCCCACCTGCTTACGGGCCTGTGTTCTATAAAAGTAACCGTGAAAGTTTAATAGATAGGTGGCTTATTTATGATGTCATGAAACACTGACGAGTGTCGCGATGCAACCATTTGGTCACTGTCATCCCTGATATCTAGTTAGTTCCAATTACTTGGATGCGGTGACCATCCCGTGGAAAATGTGTTTACGCTTTGTCGTCAAACAAGTCGCTACAAAATACCCAGGCCCGCACCCCAAGAGGGGCATTCGGGGGCAGCGTCCCACCAAATCTTTTTGTTCCCATCAAATTTTGTTGTGCCCAGAAAAGTTTGTTTTAAATATACAATGAAAACAAAAATCATGACCACCTACAGATGTATTTTGCCCATCCATCCAATTATTAAAATGTGGCTACGGGCTTGTTAAATATCAAAGTTAGCACATGTCAGATTTTGGTTCAGCGGGAAATATTTTTTATCATTATATGTGAAACACAAGGGACCGTAGATTTTTTGCGTTTTTCAAGACCCTCACACCATTTGCTTTCTTTGTTTAAAGCAGAGTGCTTGTAGTTGTTAGCTTTTGTCCAACTGGTTGGTCTTTCGTAGATAACCACTGCTATCGTATTTAACCTTCTTCGCTCTCTGATAAAGTTAGCAGGTGCGTGAATGAAAAATTTAGAGTGACATTATAGCAACGAGATTATTTTGTGAGAACGAATAAGCCTCGCAAACTGCTACAAGAGAGATGACCCACAAGTTTGGGCTACAGGTTAATGTAAGATTTGCTCTGTCAGGAATTCCCTCGTATAGATAAGCTACTCAAGAACGAACAGCAACGAACTTCCCATTGAATTTGATTGATTGACAACTTGCATACCTTACTTAAAATGCATGAACATGTTCGTTCGTTTAGGCAAAGTTGTGTCGCCCTCTAGCCTGAATTCTACCAAGATTGCCAGGTTGGCATTTTATTGCCAAATTCCAGACATCTGGCCTTAAAAGTGGTTTGGCATGAGAAAATTCTGTTTGACATGTACGTCATCGTTTAGGATGTTTTTGACCTTTATAGCAGGGGTGTGCAACCCCTGGCCCGCGGCCCAGAGGGTGAAATTTTGTGACCCGCGGAAAGGCCCAGATGTTAGATAGAGTGTGGCCCGCTGACCTAAAACTTAAAATTACATTAAGAGAAAAATAGTTTGCTGTTTACTTTTTCTTATGACCACGCCAGTTCACCTGCACCTGGTATTCATTTTATCCAAACCCTACTGCTCCACAAGCAAGCACTGCGGTTTATGAAGGGTATTGCCAATCTTACGTGGATGGCCAGCGAGTTGTCGCATCTGCAGAGCTTGACACATGCACAGGTGGCCCGTGGGCCTTCTAGAAAATAGTTCAATTGAGTAAGGTCGTTTCATACGTCTAGATTTTCAGCAGATGCCAGTCGCAATTCAAAAGTAGCTTTACAAACGTATCAAAACGTGAAACCGATCTGGAAATGTGAAAGTGCATCAACTTAAATTTGAAGAAGTCTGACTGTACGCATAATCTTGTGTGAATTCTAAACAAAGTAAGAGTATTTAAATCATTGCACCATGCATACCTCGTTTGTAGCAATTTTCTTGCATTGAGAGTAATTCGTCCATATCCTGCTACTTAAGGGATGTCGATACCACTGTCCGAATGAGCCGCACGACTTCGATGCAAGTTCTGGAAAAAGTTGTCAGGAAATCGTGTGATATGAATTTATATATATAATGTGAAACATGTGAACTCTTATAATTAATTGCGAATATTTAAATATATAGGTTTCTCTTCTAAATTTTCACAAAAAGTTGAGATTTTCGGAGATTTTTTTTTCAAAATAACAAACATGAGATTTTTCTTATCCATGTCGAGATAGTTTCACAAATAAGAGGCGCAAACCCAAATCTTGAAATGTACAGTAAGGCGTCTACAGTAGGGTCAACTATAAAAACGTCATTTCATAGGTTTGGCATGCACCGACACTGATTCGGTGATGGAGGTTCGATGCTGTACTTTGACTGTGCGCATGAAAATGGAGCAGAATACCTTTATTGACATGTTCGAGTTTTCTCTCTTCAAAAATTGTCGGAATGTCAGCAATTTTTTTCTCATAATGTTTCAAAGTTACTGGTAGGATTTAAAACTGCTTACATATGCCAGAGTAAAGATGAACGAAATTCCACAAACCCGACAACTGCTGTTCAATGTATATTTAATTATTCACTTTACTCAAGCATGTTAAAGCCACGTATTTTTAAAATGAAAATCCAGCCTTTGCGGAACTGTCTCTCATTACTGGAAAGTAATGACTTGATTGACAGAACCACCAAATGAGGCAGGAATTAAAAAAATAAAGGATAGGCTTCAAATAACAAAAACGACTCGATGACAAGCAATCCGACAGCTTTGATTTTGTATGTTTGCAAGTGAAAAGCAGCTCAGCTTTTGAGGCATAAAAACATTTCAGCAGCTTTGTCTTTTCAGTCTCAGCTGTTATCGTTGGGATCTACACCGTGCGTCTCAGCCTGTCTACTTGCTCCTTACCATTCCCCTCCCAGCATATCTCTGCTGCACTGCATCCACACTCAGAGCATTCTTGAAATATTGATGAGCCTGTGGCCGCTCGCCGACAGTAATGGGCGTTTTTCCTGTTTCGCATTTGGCATGTAAGCGAAGAGGATTGTGTTACAGTCACTTTACTCAACGCATCTTTAACGGTTGTCAGACAAGGTGGAAATCTTTGTCTTAGTGAAGGCGCAGTTTCATTTTCTGTGACATTCTTCTGAGCACCGTGAGAAAACTGCTTTTCTATCAAACGCATTTTTGAAGTTATTTAGTCTTTGATTCTAACGCAAGTTTACAACCATTGCAAAACTTCTTTCAAAAAAACATCCGATGGACCACATTGATGTGCTGACACATCATTAATATCTGGTCGAAACCTGTTTTTTTTCGCTGAGATATTTTGGTGATTTGTCCCATAATTGTATCAAAACTCGCCGTAACAGTATTAACTAGTCTATTTTCAGACATTATGACCGAATTGACGTAATTTATTTCGGTCATTTAAAAATATTAGGTCTTTGGCCAAAAAAACAAAAAACAGGAAACTATATTGCACATAGCATTGGCCAGTGAACTCAATGGCATATTCAATCTTAGACTTTAAATGCTGTGAATGTCTTCGCTTGACAAACTATTTCCTTCATTTACAGTGGTATACATATACCATGAATATCTGTAGTAAGAAATGAAAAGGAAACATAGGCAGGAAAACTTCAAGCAATGCAAATAAACATCCGGTAAACATCTTGGCAAATTGTGGCTGCAATATTTGTTGCGATCAAAAAGCTTTGCGTTCTTCCCGCAAAATTGCTGCTTAGACAGCTATCAAAATTGATTACGGCCGCCATTTGAAAAGACTACAAATGGCATTAAGATTTTTTTAAAGAATATAACTTCCCAATTTATGTCAGACAATAGGATAGCAAAATTATAAAAATAAATAATGAAGAATTGACAAATAACATTTGCAGAGGGGTGGCTAGGTATCGCCCGGGGCCGACCATAACCGTGCCGCCCCTTCCACCACTTAAATTTGGTTAAATATTTAAAATGAAAGAAGACCCTGTTTCGTACTCAATAAAGATGTAAGGAATATTAAAGCATCTTGAATGTCGAAATCAAACACTCATAAACTGAAATGGGTCTTGTTTTTCGTTCTCGATTATGGGTCTTGATTTGCCTGCTTATTCGCCAACTTTCTCCTGATTTGCTCTTCCTATCTGCTCTGCCTTCTTTACATATGCTCTACGGACCCTACAAATTTCGTTACATTTTCTTCCCTGTTGACTTTCCGTCTGCGGTATATGGCGTCGCTTAGCTTCAATTGTTTACTCATTCTAGAGGATGCAACACAAACACAAAATCTGTGTTGTTGCGGGGCCCATTGCAGAAGTGATTGCGGGATGCATACTCTGCAGATGTAAACATTTATTAATGATTATATGTCATGTAGTATCCCCGTCTTTTACCAAAACAGAGTAGTGCATATATATTGTACACGGTAGGCTATAATAATAAATTCAATCTGATATCAGTAATGTAAAGAATGTTTCATTGATCACTTCACGTTTCGGTAGTGGTTTGCTTCTCTCAGAAAATATAAAAGTTCCAAACGTTAACTCTGTTGCCGCTGGTGCGGGGCACATTAAAATAAAATTTGTCACAAAGGATTTAAACCGGATCTGGTTAAGAAGTGTTGGCCTGCAGTCTCTGTGGTGACCTGCAAACTTGATCTAGCTGTGGGGTTACTCGTGCAACTTGTCATTCCTTACCTTTAACCGTTAGCCATACACGTGTATTTTGAAAATTGTATTACCAAAAGATGCAACGTATGATATCGGCGTTTTTACTGCGCAGTAGCGGTTAAAATTTCTTACGTTCGACAGAAATCACTCTGAACAACTTTATGCAGTCTAGCCATCGCCAAGTTGTGCAACTGTTTCGGCTAAAGACCCTTTTAAAAAAGCTTTCACAACAATCATAGCTAAACATGTTGTTTGCCTTTGCGTTAGGTTTCAGGCTAAGGTTCATCGCCCTCTAATGTATCAAAATGAAAGCAATAACGTTTTTAAAGCTCGTCTTGTTGAAATGACTGTTTCTACGACTGCTTTTGTTAAGTGAACCATTGAAAAACGCAGACAAACTTTCTACGAAACCCACATTGTCTATCGGCTGCAGGGCATTGGTTCACTCTACATGCAGTTCAAATCTACAATCTGAGCTCTAATTTTCCAAATACCAACTGCATCATCTCGCTTCAGTAAAATTTCCTGCTTCATTTTACGCTTCTTTATGTAACTCAGAAAAACATCGTTTCTATTGAAACCGAGCAACTTTTCCTTTCGCAGAATTCTTCATTTCACAGCCAAAATGTGATGTCGATAAGCCAATCTATCTAAGACTAGACTATAGCTTGTGGGACTTGTTCATTGAAAATGTCCCATTGAATACTGTGCAGTAGCATGAAACATACCAAGAAATGTTGGTCGCCAATGCCGATTGGCGTTGGGCCGTTCACTATGGATTAAACGATATGAGAAAAAGGATACAGATAACTTTGTCCTTCATTTCAGGTAGGACCTATCATCAGATTTGAGTTGAGGGCAAATATTACCTCCAACTACAGGACCAGTAATGTTTTGCCAGCTTGTGGTCAAAATTCATTCCTGTCTTTTTGTTCAATGGATTTTTATTGTGCAGGGGGAATTGTCTTGGCTGAATAGGAATGTGCAGGAGCTAGCATGTTAAAAAGTCTTGATTTCAAGACAAACACGACGGTAGTTTGCAAGCCCATAACCAGTGGGGGCGCAGGAGGGGCTTCGCACCCTCAGCAAACTTTATCGCCGCCCCTGGAAAATGTGTTGGTCATAGTTTAAAACAGGGGTGGGCAATTAGCGGCCCATGGGCCACATGTGGCCCGCCACAGCTTTTTTAGTGGCCCGCGAAAGCATTCAGAAAAAATAATAAAATCTGCAATTTCCTCCGACTTATCACAGAAAATGTTAGTGCTGAGGCTAACTTGAACCGAGGCCTGCTTCTATGTCTATCGGTTTGTTCTTATACTTGAGAAACGCTTCTCAACGTGTGTCGCGAAGATTTTTAGGGTGCGCATAGTTTTCATTGTAACGATGTGTAACTTGTCGTGTTTGTCTTACTTAAACGTTCAAATCGTAAAATCTGGTCATCGCAATGAATTTACTTCTCGGAGCAGCTTGTTAGTTGCGGATAACGCAATTTACTGCGTGCAATTTATAGCATCCGAGTTTCCAAATCAAACAGCACAATATATTGTATAATATGATGATTGGCAATATGCACCCAATTCGCAATCTGAAGAGCAGATACATCAGGCCACCATTGTACAATCCAATCTGTTAGTTTTTTCAACCGCAATCCTGCGCTTCTATTCTCGAAATCCGAGGTGAAGAAAACCACAAGCGACATATTGTTTATATCAACAGGCGCATCCGGTCGTTCTTTTTCTGAAACAGTTGCAGTCGTTGGTATCAGCAGCTTATTATCGTGAAGTTGCAGCCATCAGTCAGGTAGAAACATACTCTTCCTCCAATAGTATTATGATAATTTCATTTCTATTCTTAACATGGACAAGAACACAAGTATTTTGAAGAGTATTTGAGATTTAGTTTTAAATCCATATCTGGCAAAAGCACAGTGAAACCACAGTGTGTTTTGTGCAACGTTGTACTTAGTGCTGAGTTTGTGAAACCTTCGAAGTTTCACAAACTCAGCGCTGAGTTTTGTGAAAACCTTCGATTTTTGTGGTAAAAATGTTTCGGTACGTCGTTGTAATTTGCTGGAAATGCATTTTGTGGTAGTCATAATGATTATAATATCGTACATATTGAAAAACGAGCAGGATGGGTGTCGCAGGTTGTGTGAAAATACCAAAGGGGGTTACGAACCAAAAACGGTTGAGAAACACAGCATCAGAAGTTACGGCCCTCCACTAAACGCGGCCTTCGCAAAGGGGCTCCCCAGCAAAATTAATTGCCCACCCCTGGTGTAAAACCATTGGACATTTTTCAAAAAATGTGGACCACTCTCAGAAAACTCCTCGCCCCACCTGGTGACCCAAGCTGGTTACGAGCCCGGTAGTTTAGAACCTTGGATTTGATAGACTTTTGAGTAATCATTTCATCGACTTGCTCACTCCACAACTACATTCCCAAGGTTTTTAGGTTGGTGATTCTAAGCACAAAAACTGAAAAAAGTTGAAACTATTTTTAAATTTGATTTTAATCAACAACTTGCCGCCACCCAAAACGTTCCGCCCAGGGCCTGGAGACCCCAAAGCCCTCTTGCTACTCCACTGAGTATTTGACATTAAACGAATGATACCAAGTACTGGAGATTAAGTGTTTTTTTTTCTGATGAACTGAGTATATTGAATTGATATCACCAGCTCTTTACTTTTATCAAATGGAAGACAAACTTTATGCAAATTATCTAAATTGGAAAACGATTGATTTTAATTTTTTTTCGAAACCGCCTCGCATTTTAGATGTTCAGTTTTTCCTCAAATAAAGTTTTTATATCTTTAACATTGCTTTTCCAAAGTTGCCACTTCAAAATGCGAAGACACCAGGTAAGTTACGCAAAAAAAAAACAAATAAAAAATTGACCAACCAAAAGCACATGTAGTGGTGTGCAGAGGGGGGGAAGGGGTAGACGGCCCCGGGCTTCCAAGGCAGCAGGGCATCCAAAGAATGAAATTACAAAAAAGAAAATACTGTGACTGCATGATTTTTCCTATTGTAAGACTAGTAACACATGCTGCAGGGATTCAGTTTTTCGAAACTGGTTTTCTTTTTCAACACTAGTTTTTACGTATTCTAATGCCAGTAATTCTTACATTCTTCAATACCAGGGACCTGTACACTAGGTGTGCAACGCGCACCCAATCAAACTGATAGGGGCGCGACTTTTTCGAGATCCTGCGATTAAGCGAAAATAAAACATAAGGATTGAAAAACAGTGGCGTAAATGACAGGGGACAGGAGGCGAGGCGGCTCCATGGCAAGCTAATGTAAAAACCGAGTCCCTTTAGCTTACATTTTGATATTTCGTATTCTTTCGGCTTTCAGTAGGCTGTTGTTTTTTTGCGTTTTTATTTTCGTTTTTGCAGCTAGTATAGCCATCCGCGCATCCGGATTCGCTATTATTTCTCAACATTTTTCCACCCTTTTGAACGTCAAGGCGCGGCATATTGCGTACCGTGTGGTAATTGCGACCAAAAGTACTTTCGAGAAACAAAAAGTCATTCAACACACGTAAAAAAGAGCACATTAACTATATAAAAAACTTTCATCCAGAAAAGAGTGCCCTTGCTAAACACACATTAGAATTGGATCACCGAATGAACTGGTCAAAAACTCAGATTGTTGCTTTTGAGAACGATTTT
>Ga0210059_1002422_pt1 | contig 29202 bp, 18 predicted proteins | sample Ectturendosymbi2_FD_188042 | JGI IMG/M metagenome (GOLD analysis project Ga0210059, IMG submission 188042) | Ecteinascidia turbinata endosymbiont from Florida, USA - Sample 2 (SPAdes) (version 2) | ecosystem: Host-associated > Tunicates > Ascidians > Unclassified | place: Key West, Florida...
TAGTCCTCGCGGCTCCTTACGACTCAGTTACCTACCTTACAAGTTTGGAATCTTCAGCATCAAAGTGATCCTTTAAGGTTTAGCACTAGCTACGGCCCTGCGTTACTAAAGCAACCGGATTAAAAGTACAATAAACCCGACCGATATATTATTTCTCGAGTCAGCAAAGTCACATTAGTTTTTTGACCGCCGATTCCATAGGCGTAGCCAGGGGGAGCCATGCCACCCAAATTTTCAGAACATTTAGTCATGTGCGTTGAGAGGCGGTGGCCCACACAAAATATGCTGTTGCTAACCTAAAATCAAAAATCCCCCCCAAAAATTTTGGACTGGCTACGCTGCTGGGCGATACCGGAATTACATTTTGGATGCGAGGTTCGAGGATATCTAGTTGACAAATCTTCGCGTAGAAATCTGAACGAGTCAGCCAAAAGATGCATATTTGCGTAGCAGGCAATGATTCATAACCATACATACCTTATTAGGCGGTGACTCAAACTTTAACGCGTACACCAGTTTTTCCAGAGTGTAAGGTTTCTGACGTGTTAAACTTCACGCAAACCGATACGCAGCAACGCAAATATTCACAAACATTTAAAACATTTACAGGCGAAGAGAAGTTCGGTCAAATCTGACACAGGAGAACTTTCCAAGATTTTGAGTGAAAGAAGTGTGCTTGCAGCTACATCAGGCATTTACAACATGAATCGGTTGAGAGCAAATGCTCGTTTTAATCCGTGATGGGATATTGCATGAATGTATCCATGTAACCAAACATTAATAACTTGTGTGTGCGTGTATCTTCCTTTAAGATAGCATAAAACGTCGTGAAGCGACAATTTTCTTAAAAATTTGTCATTGCTATGATAAAAATTAAACTAAGTCCACATTACGTGACATACCAGCCGCTTATGGAAGATGTCGAAACGCTTGTCACACGAAAATGATAGCTGCTTTTGGGGGCAAAACACAAGCCGCATCTTTCTTGGGTTTCTGGTAAGTCATTGTAGGGTCAATACAGCGCCAGTTCAGTTCAACTCTGCATAACAGCTGCAGGTTGTCTAGCAAAGCACGGTTCAACAAGCCGCAGCAAGCCGTCTTTGTCGGAGACAGCATTAGCACTGTTGGACGAACAGTAGGAACGGATATCGCGATCCGATTCCGCGCTGTCGACACTGTCGACCATACCCAAACCAGGACGGGACTCGGATCCTGGACTGCTGAATGAAAAGCTACTGTTTTTTGACGACCCGTCTGGGCTGTCTTGCTCAGGTCCAGAGCTAATGGATATCAGCGGAGAGGACCACGACTGCGAGACGTTTTCGGTTGTTGCAATGGCAGCAGTGGAATAAGTTGAGCACGGATCAGAAGTGCAAACACCCTTAGCCGTCGTGTTGTTGTTGTTCCCATCTGCAAGCGCTTCCGATATTGAATCCGCTTCGGCGATTTTATTGGAAAATTTCGGTGTTTCGGGTTCGCTGCAAAAAAGCAAAACAACAAGGTTCAGGACTATAGCGTAGAACCAACCAAATCGTGTCAACGTAAAATCGCGGAAGAGTAAGCTCAGGAACAGATTTTATCTGCGGGAGAATAAAATCAAAACTTAACCATATTGATCTAAAGTAGTGTTTTTTGAAATAAGAAATTAGATTTTGAATTTCAGAGGATACGCCCTCACAAACTTGTGTGGCATGAAAGCAAAAATCCTTACCTTAAATGCTCAAAGGTGAAACTAAGAAACCAGGATATATTATTGCGTGTAAAAAGCGTCGGTGCTGGTGCAGCAGCTAAATACTTGCTAAAAGTTTTGTGTTACACTCATTGCGGTGTGAAGTTGTGTAACCCGTTGTCTCAAGACATCGGTAGCAACGCGACAGCTTCCTATGATGTGATTTAAGTCATTGCATTTGAAAAAAACGCGCAAATGTTTCTCTTGTTAATGAAATGGCCACTAATTGCGATGCGAATTGACAAGGTTACAGATAAATGAACGAACAACAGGTGAACAAATCAGAAATCTGGGGAGTGGTGCAAAAAAGTGGTTGCTAGGAAACGACTGTACTGTTAAGCTTTCATGAGCCGATATATAGTGGGCATACGAAATATGCTCGCTGGTCCAAGCAGAAGTTAAGGTTGCGGTCGTGGGTTCCTTTGAGGCAACAAATCTCATTTTTTTTGCAATATTTTTCAAATTTTTAAAAAATGCGTTGTAGTGAGTAAGTTTGTCAAACTGTTGCAATAGACTTACTTGTCTCGAAGGTGATTGCGAAGGTGCCTGTCCAAGTTCGTTTGCTGACCGAATGCTCGGCCACACAAGTGGCATGGATAAGGCCGCTCCTGCAGAAGCAATTTCATTTAGTTAAGTTGTGAAAAAATCGGTTTATAGTAATGGTAGATTACTTCTAAATTAACGAAGCCGGCTTATATCCCTGAGCAACTTTAAATAAAATGACTTTGTTCAAACGGAAAAACCCTGTTCCCACTGCAGTGGAAGCGCCGCAAAGCAATGTTTATCTCATAGCAATAACACACACCAATGAATCCTATTTTGAGCACGCTTACATTATTGTGGATGTTCCTCACATGGCGCTGTAGATTTGATGAGATTGAGAAGCTGCGCTCGCAAAAAATGCAAGTGTACGGCTGTTCCCCGGTGTGGGTGCGTTCATGCCGAGTAAGGTTGGCACTCCTGGGAAACACCTTGTCGCAGAACCTGCACGTGTACCTTTCTCTTGAAAGGCGACTCTGTTGGAAAACACCCGCTTCGGATCTGAAGTCTCGGGTAGGAGCACGTTCGTAAACGCCACCAAAAATTGGGGAAAGGTTTATGGTACTCTTGGCATAGGGAGTTGGATATTGAGCTGATGCTGCCAACGCAGGGCGAAAACTTGGGTGAAAATACCATGGAAACGCTGTCCAAGGGAAAAGGATTTCTGGCCTTATTTGCGTTGTCGTTTGCGGTGCAATAGGACCATGGTTATCAACGCCTGCTGATCTCCAGTGTTTTTCCAAGTTGTAATAAAAGCTCAAAGGATCTTTCAAGGAAAAAGCAGGCAGCGTGGCAGTTGACGGATTGGGAGATTCTTCTTTCGGTTTCTTGGGCACAGAAAGATCTAGCGGTTCGTCATTTGCTGGTTGAACAGATCGCTGTGTTTCTGCAAGTCTAAAATTAGATCTTCTTTCAGTGTGTGCTCTTCTTTCCAAGGTGCTTTGGTATAAAATGGCCGCTGCCACAGCTCCTGCAGCAGCGTGCTTATTCTGGGTTGTCAAGTCGCTGTCAGCAAGCACGCTTGCGTGCCTGGGAAGTTTCGTAGTTGTTGATAGAAGAGGATGCCATATATGATCACGCCTCATCACGCCATTTTCAGATTCAGCGTTTGTTTTCTGAGTAACACCGCAGCTGCTTTCCGACGATCGGTGCTTTTCTTCATTGGATAGGTCAACTTGCACGCTCGCATGACTTACTTGATGGTGATGCATTTGCTCGTAGCTCGACGCAGCCTTGAATCGCAGAGCATTTGGCTCAATGACGCAAACATCCTCCCGAACGTCGGAGATGTCGTCGGCGACGGGATTCGAACACTGAACTCCAGCATCTGCAACAGCTCTTTTCGAAAGCTCCTGGCAATGATGTTTGGGTTTTCTGACGTAAAAAAGACGAGATTCGTCCACATTTTCGCTATTCTCGTAAACAGGACTTGGTTTGAAGCTCGCGTGGGGATAGTGCCTTTCCACAGCTCTGTCATTTCTGACGCAAATTCTTTTTGTCGGAATGTTGAATCCTGGGTATGGACCTGCAGAAATGATATGTAAGTAAATATAATCGTGCTTTCAGAAGTTTGCCAATAAATGGTTGTGAAAATGTTTGCGTCATATTACCTTGACGGAACAACGCTGCTGTCTTTACTCCACTGCCAGTGTCTTCATATTCGGGGTTGCTTGACGAGTTCACCCTGGTTGAAGGCCGGTGATGAATGATTCTGAACAGAGCAAACAACGATTAAATCGACGAACTGCAGTGTTATAGCTTATCGCTCGTCTTCTGCCGTGTTCACGCAGCTGAAATACGGAACAACTAAGTAGTTGACTCAGAATGCAGGAGGCACCGTAATGAAGAGTGACTTCGGAAATATAAAGACGTTATGGCACATTTGCGGATTTTCGCAGATACAATAATGACAAAACTGAGGTACAAGTTGGCGCGCTATAAAATAATTGTGTGTAAATCAGCCGATAAACAGCAATTTTCCTTTCTTCTATAAATGATTAGCTATATAATTATATATAAACAATGAACACGAATGCGATTCTGATCAATAGCAACTTTTCTCGAAATGCCGATGAATAGTGCATATTTAACGACGAGCACACGCATAAACGGTATAAATGCATAAACGGTTATAAATACTGTACATAACGTTGTATTTAACGGATCGACTGTATTACACTGCCAACGCCAAAGGTCGGGAAACGCTCTTTAAAACATTACATGTTAGTATTTGAGGAGATTTTTTGTTGGGAATCAAGAAAGCGATCGCAAAAACGTCACGATGATGTGTGCCACACTTGAAGAGAAAACCCGTTCTCCTTTAAAAATAGTTAACGACATTTACCCGCGTTTCCCGGACAACACGACTGCGCATGATATATAAAGCCCTGCATGTATAGGCTACCACCAGTCATGGGAAACGATGGCACAAGAAGCCAAAAACGATGACTCTTCCAAGGTGAAAAAGCTTCAGTGGTGAAACGTAATGGGAAAGAACCGCATTAACGTTGGATCAGCGTTTGGTCTATATTCTGTAACACGTGCTAACAACGATTAAATGGACAAAACTGTAAATACAGCAACCTTGCCGAGCACTGAGTGACTGTGAATAAATGATAAACGGTGTACTGTGAATGCTTAGAAATGGCAGTAAACAATTTATTTGCATAAACGTAGTAACTACTTTCTTCTAAATGGCCATGATCAGTTAATGCTTTTTCATTAAAAATGAAAACGTCATGCGATCCGCATATCTTCTGAAGCGTTACAAAGAAAACATGCCCGTCACGTTTCAAAGCGATCTCAGACTTGTTAATAATTACAAGCACTTACGTTTTGGTGATGCTGCCTCCACCTGCTGTGCAGAAACGTCGATGCTTATTCAAGGTGTTTGTGTTTGGGAATTGATGGCGACAGTTCCGGCACCTTATCTGTGCTCTGCAGTCCGCATGCATGCGCTTGTGCCGACACAAGTTGCTGAACTGCGTAAGCAAATTACGCGTTTGCAGTGAGTCGATCACCAAACGCAAGCCTTTACTGGAAAGTTAACATGCTTGGCACACAAAACGTGACAAGCTGTTATCAACCTGGGGGCATGTTTGCCTGATCTTGGGCAGCAGTTTGAAGCCTTCCTGCAGACACACCAATTGTCACACCATCTATTTGTAAACTGTTGACACAAGTTTAAATGGCGCTGAAAAGATTTAATTAGAATCCGAAAATAATGTTTTGTCGCCCATTGCATTTACAAGTTTTAAAGTACATGAAAGCACTAAAGCCACATATTTAGAACACATCTTCCTTGTTCACAAAGTGTTATCATACGATTTGCAGCGAATAACTTGTTTACAGGTAAGTAATATTGAATTTGTTTCCTTCAACATGTCACATTTTAAGCGAAAACGATAAAACAGTTTAACTGAATCGAAAAGTGTGCAGCCAGTAACAAACAGCGACGTAGCCAGGGATTGTGGTTGGTATGGGGGAAACTGCGAAGGTTTGAAAACCCAAGTTCAGTGAGAAGAAATATTACGAAAGTGGACCAAAAGTGAACCAATTCCTTTCACTGAAAGTGAGGTGTAAAAAACCACGTCGGTGTTTTACGAAACCCTGCTTGTTGGTTTTGTATTTTCGTACTTAATTCGAAATAGGGTATCACAGCCCCAATCACGCTCTGGTTCCGCTTTTGGTAACAAAACTTCCCCAGCAAGATTCTACTCAAAACAACACTGTCAAGGCGTTTTTCCAACTTTTTAGCCGGAACAAGTTTGGGCACATAAAGCAATCAAATACAGCACCATGAACAGGGCCGGCCATAGCAAGTGCGGGGCCCGGCTGGAAGCCCTTTTGCGGGGCCCCATTCAGTGGGGTGTGCAGAACTTTGAGGATGGTCATCAAGTGATAATGGTAGAAATCATGAGTGATGTAAAAGAGCGAGGCTCGAAGGGGTAATGCCAATCTAGGGGTGTCTGGAAGCATACCACCCAGTTTCACCTCTCCAGCAGAGACTTTCCATGTTCGTTCCATGGACATCTCCACAGCACCCAATAAATCAATGAGTTACTACACTCAATACCTCCCCTCAGGCCAGGCACCTACCGCGGGTGGGGCAGGCCACTTGGCCATGTTTTAAATGAAATTAACAACATGCTTGATATGATCAGCCAGCAATGATAAGATATCACAACTTAGCTACAGAACATCAACATACGAAAGAGCGTGTCAGCAAGCCGCCCCCTGGATTTTGAAACTTCCTATTAAATTTTGGTAGAAAAATGTTTGTCTCTTAGTTTCCAGTTGGAAAAATAATTTCACCGCTGTTGGCTCACTCCTGGAAAAATGCGTTTGCCTACCACCAGGCAAAGTTCACTATCGCTCCCCCCTGAAAAAATCTTTCCGACGCCCATGCTCCTTTGTGCAGATCAGGGCTTCTCAAACTTTTTTGCACATGTCCCACTATCCATTAAACGCATCATTTCGCGACACCTCATCTATGCTGGTGTAATAGTACAACTGTTAAATAATATAACAGTTTTCAGTTTTCAATTGACTAAATCATTTGAGCCGGAGCGAAAATTTTTGGATGTTGGAGCCAGATCTGCAGCCAAAAGATTTTAATGTTTGGAGCCGGAGCCAGAGCCTGAAATTTGAGTTCCGCATTTGTAACCCTGTTTTAGGCTATTTGCAGTCTGTGATACGGAAAATGCATTTGCTAAGATAAAACTTATCTTTGTGCTTTATCATTAGCAAAGTTCCTCATAATTTTTTCCAAGTTTAAAGCCTCTGCGAATTTCGGATTCAATGGACACAATCGCCAAACTATTTAGGTGCTCTTGTTGGATTGATTTTCTTAAATACGCCTACATTTTAATTACTTTTAGGTTAGAAAAAATCCCTTTTTCCGAATGTCACGGTTACGAGGATGATCAAGTAAATGCTGAGAGCAATAAACAAATTAGGGAAAGAGGCTGCCTTATCAGATCTCTACGAAGGAAAACGAATAACGCTATTAACAGACCGAAGAAGACAAATGCCAGTAACTCTTGAAACAGCAACAACTATCGATCGAACCGCATGTTGCAGCAACTATTAAACCTTGCCCTGCCAAGCACGAAACGCTTATAACTGAAACAGAAAACAGCTTCAAAACTTAAACTTTCTCTGCCTGCTACTAAAAAACTACTGTAGACCACGCATTATCAAAACACAATGGCCACTGTTACGATTCCACAGAACGAATTCTAATGAAAAAAGGTGTTAAGACCGCGCAGTTCACTTTGGTTATCGCTGGCAACGGATCCCACGTTCAAAAAATACTGCATGTGGGCCCAGCGCTGGCACTATAAAGTAGCTTCAAGAGAAAGTGTTAAGTTTGGGTAGTTTAGTGGGCGTTGCGCGGGGCCCCCTTTGGCGCGGGGCCCGATAGGAAGCAATCGGTCCAATCGGCTTAGGGCCGACCCTGACCATGAATATGACACGTGTGTACACCTCCTAACAGTTTTTTGCAAAAAAATTGCAAAAACATTTCCATACCTGAGTATAAGCCTTGTGGCAAACTTCACAAGTGAAAGGCTTTACGCTGCTGTGGATGTGCTGATGCTGTTTGAGCCCACTCGCGGTAGCAAACGCTTTTCCACATTCGCCGCAAGGGTGAGCTCTTGCACCATGGTGCTGCTGACGGATGTGCCGCTGTAAAGGGCTACTGTCATGAAAAGTCCTGTCGCAATTTTCGCAGGAGAAGCTGCAAAATTTCATTGAACAAAAATGCCGTTACTGAAACATATGTCCACAACAGGCTCATCTTACCTATCACGAATTTTGCCCATCTTACCACAATTTACACAATAGCCAGGAAAACATGTACTGATGTGGAAAATCTAATGAATGTATATTTTTCTAAAAAGGTGATATATCATATATGCTGCAAACCGATTGTAAATCCAACGGCACCTGTTTTTTGAAATACGCTAATTTACGTTTAAGCTGCGCAAACGCATGTGGACATGTTATTTGACACCGACACTCATTGCAAACGCAAAAAAAGACGGAAATCCAAGGCGTAGCTGTCCAACACATTGATCCAGTGCAAATCGTGCATTTTGCCGGGCCTGAATAGACTGCTGCTTTGCTCACCGTTTGTTATTTGTTGTGCTTGTTTTTTTTATTGCTTTTGAGAGTCTTGCTTCCGAGTAATCTCCAACAGCGAAGTGCGACGTAGCAAGGCCTCTGTCAATTGCCGAAGAAATTACTGGAAACTTGGGCAAATAACTGTTGTCTGCAGATGCATGTCCTGAACAATATATCAAAACAACTCGTATTTCAATTAATGTATGTGATTTGTGACTTAATGCATACATGGAAGTCCTGACTATTTGGTTTTCCTGTAGTAACAACTTTGACTGTCCAACGGACACGGTAATATTGCGATAGTTAAAAATGTTTAGGCGATGACATCATAACTTTGAGGAAAGGCTTTTTCCAGGGGGGCTCTAAACGTTTTGCCACAACATTTCGAAATTCCCGATTGCTGATACCAACTATGAACAAGGTTTTTCGTTTCAAATTAGGTGCGAATTTTCTAAATTGCATTATTTTTGCCGGGCTTTGCGCAATTTTCTTTTTAATGAACTGAAGTGGATAAAAGGTCATACAGATTTTTGCAGCCACAATATAACTGAACAGCGTCATTTTCGCACGTTTTTTTCAATCACATCTCCGTTTCTTCTGAAATCTCGTCTTTCAATCTTATCAATTACACAACAGTCGCTACCTTGCTTGCTCTAATTTGTTTGTACTTTACCCTGAAAAACATTTTTCTTTAAAAAAATTCTCAAACTTTACCATCATTTGCTTGATTTTACAAATTTTGCAGATATGGGAAGATTGTCGCCCCCTTGACCCCGTCTCGTATGTCTACGATCACAATGAACTGAAACATGCGTACCTCGCAAAGAGTTGTCATTTGCGAAAGAGAGTCCGGTTTTGCGTAGTTGCAGAATGTTGTCGGAAGATACAACCCCGAACATGTTTCTCGCCTGCAAAAAAAAACAGACGCCATCGTTATTGTTCCGAGCAATCACCCGCTGCCTGTTTCGACGACGTATCAGCAACAAACTATGTCTTAAGCGGATAAGCCTACTGTTGCGTGCGGAATTGCGCCTGTATATTTCTACCAACTCTTCTTCGCGAGGCTATAATGTCTGTCCGTTTCATCACGAATGCTCATCGGCATTTTAAAAATTTTGTTCCTGCAGTGCAACCATGTGAACGACTTCACTCTCTCACCGGATGTTTGCCTTTCATGGAAAACCACTGCGAAGCACCTTCATATCTAGGAAAACAAAATTCAAAACAATCACATTTGCACTCACGCTGGTAATAGCTTCCACCTTTGCCGGCGATAGAACAGCGTCGTAAGGTGAGTATCGCAGCGACGAACAGAAGTGGTTGGACAGTCTCACCTGCTCGACAAAAAAGTCAGTGACGTGTAAATCGACAAAACCTGCATTGAAAGTCGCTATCTCTAATTAAACATTGTCTAATGTGAACAAGCCAACATTGACCTATGTCGGACAAACAGCTGGCTGTCGCCAGCCCCGCCGTTGTCAGTGGCGCTGAGCACATCTTGTATAGTCAAACAGAGGCACAGATCTGGGTGAGGACCTACCGAGTCTCGCCCTTGCTTTTATGCCGATCAACGCGTGAGCGGCAGCGCAAATCATCGACACACATCGGGCATTATAACACCTTTGCACGACAGATAACCGAGCAAGGTTGATTGTAATCTACTCAAATATTTAAGGTAATCTTTCAGCCACTCACAAATCATTAACCGAGAAGAGGAACGACAAGCCTGTCCTTGTCATTACGATAACTCCCGAAGCAAAATCCCATTTCCGACACAAATGGCAGCCACGTTGGTGATCTGACTCGCTCCGGGCAAAGAAACACTCTTACTGCTTTTATGAGAGCGATGGCGGCCCAAAGGGAAAATACAAAAAATCGAAAAAAATACTTAGTAGCTTCCTTGTGAGTTTTGTATGTTTGATCCCTTAGTGAGTTTGTTTGAAAAACTATTGGCCGGAATTACATACTTTTGAATATGGAAATGGGTTGCTGAATTTTGTTGGAATTGACATTAATCTTGGACGCTGTACTCACTCAAACCGTCACATACGCTTTTCAGGTAATGTAAACAAGCTAATTACCATGTAAATGAAAATACAGCCTTGTTGAAATACGGCCATACGTTTTTGCAATAACTTTAAACTTGCTTCACACAAATACAGTTTAGTTTGCAGGAAATAGCAATTTTTGAAGGGTGTTGCGTGATCTCCTACCATCATTCCTGGTTATTTGTTTACGGTTGCTGGTAAAATGAAGATGTTGCGCGTTCATATAGTCGAAAACCTATTTTAACAAATTTGCAAGGAGGAGACCAAAGTGCAATCAGGTAAACAGTTTACGCAGTTGCTGCAAATGCATACTGTTAACAGTATAGCGGCAACTATCGAAAACATGTTTTCGAAGTTTCGATTTGCTTATGACCAATTCGAAGCTTTAATAAAATAATATATTTTCTATTATTGTGGATATATTCTTCACAATAAGAATGTGTGAACCATTTTAACATAAACGTAAAAAACTTCGAAAGTCATGGAAAAAGCACAAAAATTTTGCCCAACGTAACATTTTTACCAACACCTTAAAAACGTCTTTCACTTTTATGAAAAATCCACTGCCCTGGGTTCAGACATGAATACGATACTTTGCTCAAATTCCTGTTTGTTTCAGTAGAAACGTTGTAAGGATTAAAAGAGCTCACGTCATTTGCATACGTTTCCCTAGTTTCGAAAAATCCTATAATATTTTGATTCACCACTCACCTAATTTTTCGTAATTTTATTTCGCCTTACAGTAACATAAACTTTGTAAGATATTATTGACAACAAACCTCAATTTTCCCCAACACTTTCAATACGTCCTGGAGGGCAGCTGAGCCCTCACTTCTTGACTGTGACGACTATACAGTCTGACAATATGTGTTGAAAGCATGCAAGAAAATCTGATTACAGCAGTTTTATCTGAAGCTTCCTCGCCCAAGTGACGTTTACGATGAGGGGTGTACTTTGCCGAAGGTACAGACATAATCGTACATCGGAATTGTCAGGACTTTTACTTGGTCCAAACTGTTTGTTTGGGTAATGCGGCCAAGCGAGACCCTTCGCGCTGAACACATCTGCCCTTGACGCGCTCCACAAAGCGAACCTCAACTACAAAAACAAAAGTAGCGCTCGGCGAAAATCAAACACAGCTAATTGGAGTCATCTCGCCGAGATGGTAGATAATGTCGCAAACCAAATCGGTGATGTGCGCTGGCGAGCGTCGTTACCACTCGCGACCACGCTCGCGCTAATGCAATCAAAACGCTTTGATGGCCATAGAAACGGACATAAATATGCTTAATGTCGCGCCGCTTCAAACTTTGTTGGCATGACCTGAGCATAAGCTCGATCGTAGGACTTATGTGATAAAGGAAAAAGCAGTTTCAAACCGGGAAAAAAAATATCCGAAAATAATTTTTTGACGGAATTTTGAGCCTCCATTTTCACCGCAAGCAACGACAAACTAGTCAGAGTGAATTGAAATGATACGCCACATATTTGTCTGCAAGCGGATGATTAACAGCATTGAATAGTTTAAGAAGTATTAAATCAAATAAGCAAGCACGTATTTCATGCAAAAAATTAAGACTCGCACTATCGTGTGTATTGAAAGGTCACAGACGACGACTGCTCGCAGTGAATTTTGAAACTTCATTGCGTTTGTTAAAAAAGTAATATTTTTGCTTTTTTACTTGCAACAAAAGTAAGTAAACTGTTTATTTACGCCTTCCTCAAAACGCTTGTCTCACTATTTGTCTGTTTGCTTGAAATTATTTCCAAGTTTGTTTTTCTACATGCTTGAACTTCAAAATTTACATTTTTACATTTTGTAAAAATAGTCACGCGCTTCATCGCTTTATCTTTGTTCTCACAAGGTGTCAGTTTCCGTAAAATTGCTCACGTTTTATCGCACAAAGCACACTTGCCGAGCGCATTTTTAGGTTTCTGCTTTGGCAACAATCAAACACTGTAAGAAAAAGTATTAGATTACTCGTTGCATTTCACCGAAAGGTTGAATCAGAATCAACACGAAAACAAGTAAATTACACTTACTCGCTGACTGGTCAGTAAGCTTCTCGATGTCACATCCAGACCGATTTTGCTCACTTCCATCGCGTCTGAATTGTCTTCTGAGCGCCAGCCAATCAAAATTATCTCTTTCTCACAAAGCGTGCCGATTACCACCTTGCCTGGAATGCGCGTGTAAAATGGGGTGATGAGCGGCGCGCAGGCGCAAGAGTAGGATCTTTGCCAGCAACTTGTGGAAAAGAAGAAGTACTCCTTTTTTCTTTCGAAGCGACCTCTTGGACCCTTGAGTTACGTTACCAGCTGATTTATGTAGATGTAAAAAGATAATAGAAAAGTCTGTTGATAGTAACGATTTTTCTGCGCTGCTTGACATCGCAAAACATCGAAACATGAGGTATTTGAAAACACTTATTTTTTACATTTTTTAGCGCGCTTTTTCTTTATGATACTTTTTTTGCTGTCAGATTTATGGCAGAATTATTCATGAATAAAATCTGATGCTAATCTGCGTGGCTTTCTGCTTTCTTCAGTATTCGGAATTCATGAAGCAGCTTATGTCTCAGTGAAAGACTGAAGCTGGAAAGAAAATGTGAACGAAGAAAAAAAACACAAAAAAGCAGTTGTGCTGATGCGTGAGTTTGTTGTGGCAGCACGAACGTCCCTGCCGTGGAACTGGAAATGACTTGATTCGTGGCCGACATTTTAATGAATACCCTTCACAACCATTGTATGCAGAACTCCTTCGGTATAACACTCAACCGTATTGTATGGGTTGCTTAATGTCACTAGATAATAACAGATTGGTTTGTTGGCAGGAAAACACAAACAACAAACAATTCGTTTGCATTAACGTTTTACTTACGAAAAGCAATTATGACCGATAAAAAACGAAAAACAAGGACACGACACGATAAAAGTTGCGAAACAATATATACTTTTCTCAGCAGTTGACGAAGCTTCGCAGTGAAAACAAATCTTGAAGAGTTTTAGTTGGTTTTATGAAAACAAGCAGACCTTTTGCTGCTGGGCATTTCGTAGAGTTCCTTGAAATCATTCGGGGGACAAACGAAAAGTTTTCTGATTTCTTTGTTGCCAACTAAAGGCCTAACACAGGCAAGCTTTGCGTTCGATTTGTAATCGTCAGCATACTTGCGGCGACGTAAGATGTTCGCCCTAAGTGGACTTACGTAGATAATATGTCTTGACCCGATCTGGACCAACTGACGCCAACAGAGATGAAAATGAAGTTTCAGTTTCACAGTGATCCATGAAAAAGTGGAATAGGAGATTGGGTTTTCCCGTTGGTGGTCGGGTGCAGGCAGCACGTTGGTTGAGGTACGACTCATTTAAAGCCTTGCGCCTTTGGTGAGGAAGGAGGCGTAATATTAGATGCCTTTGCGCGGTCCTCTGGCTCGGATCGAGCGAAAATCTGCTAAAGGCTTTTCTGTCATGCTCCTGACAAGTTACGGAGATAGTTTACCCAATTTTGCTCGCTCGTGCACTCGCTTTGCTGAAACATGAAGGACGTACGCCTTATCCTTTGGTCGTAAGAGGGAAGAGCTAAAGCGGGCAGAAGCAGTTCTCGCAGTGCGCCGCGTGCGTCCCGCTGCCTGCACTGCAATCCAGGAGGCATACTAAACTAATCAGGAGATGAACGGTGAGGGAGGCTTGTCACATTGCGCGATTTTTCTGCTGTAACTTGCGACTTTTCGGCAACCCCGCTTAGGTCGCCACACATTAATTAAATGAGATTAGGTTGCTTGCGCGGACTTGTTTGTTCGGCGACTTGCGTTTCACGTGAAAAAAGAAAACGCAGGGATGTGTTTTCTTCGCACAGGAAAACCAACTCGCAACAGATCAAGTCGACAATGGGTAACTGCAGTTTACCGAAAAAATCTGCAGTCAAGGGCAAGGCCTTGATACCACGTCACGAATAAACAACCTTTCAAAATACTTTGGCTTTTGGTCGTACACAACATTTATCTACACCAGAGCCCCAGAGAAAAGATATAAACAAAGAGCAAGTTAAATGTTCAGCTTTGGAATAAACTTGTGGGAGGCACTTGAGAAAATCTAGTTTGGAAAAGTTAAATTTGGTTATATGCAATAAGGTTTTTGTCAGAACTACGATTAAGCAAATCAAGGTTTGTCTTATGCTCTTAAACATTTAACAACACAAACGCAACTTTTATCGCTTTTCACTATGAATGTATTTAAAAAATGACTCCTGGATCCAAAATACAATATGTCCTGGTCAACGTTTTAAGAAAGCTGACACACCTACTATATGTCGTCAATAAACACCTAATAGGAATTCACGCATTTGTTTACCCTATAGACAATAAGTCTGTTTATACGCTGGGTAAATGTGATTTTGTTTGGATATTCTAAGCAATATTATTCTTTCCATTTTGAAGAAGGAAACAATCTCCAGGGGCTGCTGATTCCGGTCACAGTAAAATATAGAAATAGAGCCGACTGCACTTTCAACCGAAATAACCGTAGGCAATCGAATCAACAATGAATGCCTTTGCTCTCTAATGATTCCGACAAATGCACAACAGGAAGCACACCATGTTATTTACTCTGTGTTGCTGCTTGATTCATGTTCAATCACTGTGCTTGCATACGTTGCTGTAAATGTCACCACTTGTGAACTTGATTTGAAGTACAACGCCGTGATACCGCGACACAATTGTGCTTGCACACTGTGTGCCTTCCAGTAAAGTGTTATGGCGAACGAGTAAATCCACGCAGTCTTATGCTTATTCAGAATATTACCATAAAAAATCAACTTTTAAAAGGCCTTGTATTGTGTTTGGGATATTCACATGGTAAAGAAGTTGCATTTTCTGCAATTGCCACCCACAAATGAAACGCTCTCTCTGTTCTCTGAGTTCTCCGCAGTACATTTAAGTAAACAAATTCGCAGCTTCAGATTTGTGCAGAATTTTTCGGATTTAATGATATCCCCTCCTTGTTCAGTGGGCGCTTGTGACATGCAACAAAACATATCGATCGCATTCAAAATGGCAATCGCAAACGTAAATACGGGAGGGCTTTATCGCATTTGTTGCTTCCTAAATTCCGTACGCTATCACAGCGAAAAAGTGCAAGAAAATGGCAATGGACTTTTAACTTTCACATGCACGATCTCAAAAAAACTGCAAATGAAGCAGTAACCAGCCTACAATAATTGGAACTCCCCAAATCGACCAGCAAATCACACAGTTTAAGAAATTATTTAATTAAATGTAAAGAAGGTTGGGCTGGTGTTTAAACATTTTTTTGGGCTCACTTAACATGCACGCAACGTCAACTCAGTGATTAGATGGAATAAAATTATTAGAATTGTTGCCATTTGGATGCAGAAAATGGTCTTTCAAAGTCCAGCATGCAAAATGCTTGATCATCAGAATCAGTCGTCTAGTTAATAACTGTGCTCAGATCACTAAAATATAAGAGAAATTTAATAACAGCTTGTTGTGGACCAAGTTGTTTGGTTAATTCAGTTACTTTTCTGAAAAATCTCTATGGAAGTAAAATTGTCAGGGTTTTTCGGCATTCCATTAGGACAAAATATATGGCAAACAATATGGACAAAATATATGTGCCATGGAAACGTTGTTATAACCTCTTAGTTTTCATTGAATGAATAAATGTAAAATGATCAGAATAGAAAATAAAGAAATTTGCATTATTCATAGTTCTTTCTTCTCAAAAATGTGCCCAAATAATAATGAAAACATGCCCTTAGTGCGTGAAGGCTCCATGGAACAGAAAAACCTATTGATTTTATTTGTTTATTGGTTTAGAGTTTAAGAGATTTTAACACTTTTTTGACAATAGCTTCATTATTAACTTATGCTTATCGTTCTTAATCAACTCATTTTACTTTAAATTCCTCGAACGTTCGGTCAAGCTAAAAAAAGCTAGTGCAATGCACGCGCAACTACAATTTAGAAGATTCTTCTATTTTTAAGAGATTTTATATTGCCTTAAACTTAAAACATGATAGAAATCTATGAAAATATTTTCATGAAAAAGTTTGATTTTTATCGCAGTCTATCTAAAAAGGTGTGAATTAAGTTAGGCCATTAAGCGGAACAGCATGATTATACACATTTTTCTCCGAATAAGAAATCAATATTTTGTAAAACCTTTCCTGTTTGACATCTTTCCGCTTGCATCAGTAGAGGGCGCTGTGCGGCAATTAGTGTTTATTCGTCTCTTGCTTGCGCTTAAATATTTCTCTGAACTGAACTTAGAAAGTACGTTAAAATCTGTCTATTTCTGATTGTTGCGACTTGCGCAAAATACCACCTCAGTGTTGCATAAAGAATAAGCAAAGCTTGGCCCCAACTTGCAAAAAAGTATCTCTCGAGTATCAGTGCGCGATTGCGCTAGACGCAAAATTTTGGGGCGAAAAGGACAGTTTTTGTCTATCTAAAACATACAGCATTTAAGCAGGTGTTGTCATTTGCTTATAAGAAACAAACAGGATGCAGGTTCTACTTACTGATTTACAACTTACTTTGGTGTAACCGGGCAAAATGCCTTAAAATGAATTGCTTTTCACACGCTTTTGCATTAGAAAGGATGAATTAAGATTTTTAGTTTTGTTCTCAGAACATTTATTGCATAATTGTGCCATTTATATCACGTTTAAAACAAAGTTCCCCGCAAACCTTCACAAGGAAACACGGTTTGAAACAAAACTCTTTGAGTTTTCGAAAAATAAAACAAACGCAATACACTAAAGAAACTTACCTTTTCTTTTTAATCTGATACACTTTTCTTAAACAACTTGGTAGTGATGGGTCTAACTGACGGCTTTTAAGGATTTAAAAATCGCGTTAAGTGAGACTACACAAGTTCGGTTGAATCCGCTCCGGCTTGTGAGCGTTGAAGCAGTTGGATTTTCCACTCCGCAGAAAATTGCTGATGTTAAATGAGAACAACCTGTCTAGTTTGTCACGATTGCTGTAATCATGCTCGTATGCATAAGTGGCGCAAAACGTTTAAAAGAATGATTTTCAATCACTGCGTCCTCTTAACTGAAATAGTTCGGACAAAACGTCATATCATCTTGACTATGCGGAACGAAATTTTGAGGCTTCGTTTAAAACGTGCGCAAATTTGCAAACAATCTTCATTGCCCGGTCTAGTTTTTCATTGCATACAAGTGCTGAAAAACAATAACTTACGCTTTCATCATGTGAATAGAAAAATCAATTCTCCACTGTTACTTAAGCTACAGTATTATTTTTGAATATTAGTATAAAACAAGAAATCAGATCATTTTCACTCCTAAAATTAGTACTTGGCTACGCCAGTCAGCATAATGTAATATGCATTCTGCCTTGTTCTTGAAGCGGTAGTCAGAGTAACCCCTAAAATTACACAAACAATGCAGCAAAAACACTACAAGGGTTTTATTTGAGGCCTGCTCTATATGATCATCCTTTCGCACCTAAAGTGCACTAACTGAGCAATAGAAAAGACGAAGCTATTTTGAGCCTATCATCTTCTAAAAACCAATCGTCGGTGTATACATAGACTTTACAACACCCTAGATTTTCAAAAGGCGCATTGCAAGTATGAACCTGCCACGACCCATTTGGTAATGTTTGCTGATGCAGGTTAGTCTTCCTTGCTGTGCCCCTGCTTGACTTGCTTTTGTTCAGTCAAAAGCAAATGCTTTTTCCTGCCATACGGTAGGATTAACTCTTCTCAAGCCTGCAATGTTATAAACTCGGTAGCATTCATCTCAGCTCTGTAGGGTGCTGGACCCGCCCAGCGAATGCGCAACAGAAACAACACACGTCGCCTCCTCGATGCAAAGATCCGTGAGTTGCTTATATTCAAGGACTTTCTTGCAAACATCTCCATTATCTCTTTGAAGTAGACCTATTTTTATGATATCATCGAAACGTTCGTATCCAGCAGTTTGACGAAAAACTAATTCCAGTCTGTGGTACCATTTAGTTGCAAAGCAACGCCAAACCTTGTTTATTAACCGTAGGAAATGAGCTACAAAACATAACAGTGTGTTCAACGTTGAATCAGTCTCCTGAGATTTGTGGTGTTGCCGCTTGCTGTACCAATTGATTGACTTGTACTGCTCGACTCCTTTTTTGCGCACGCTGCACACCGACATATTTTATAGTCTAACATTATGCGTTTCATTCGTTAAAACATGAAGATAAAACAGTTGCTTTCAACATATTCGACTGGTTTCGTTTCAATCATTCGCATTTTTGAAAAACAATCGTTTTTCAAACGAGACGCGTTTTTGTACACAAAACAGGAAATTTTGTAATCAACCTGAGATACGCATGTTGCTGAAGTTGGAATTGTAAAGTTTCTAATACCACCAGCAGTTGAGTTTGTGTAAACGATGGGTAGGATCAGGTCAGATAATAATCCAGGATGTCGGGTTAAGACCAAACTAGTGGGTTGATACTACAAATAAAACTCACATGTTGATGACAAAGCAACGTTTTAGCTTCGCAGCACTAGCCTATATCCTTGTAACATCTAAATGATTGTTTACGATGACTTTGTTTAGCCATCAGTCAGAGTTTTTCTGTAAGCACGCAATGATAGACCACATGTTTTTATTTATGCGTGAAAATTGCGCCAGCTATCAAGTCACCAGCAAGTTACAATGTTTGAAACCAGCGAACGACCAATAAATTTTGATGTTTCGTACTGATTTGTTTTTCACCGTGATAACTCATTTCAATTTATCTCGTTGACGGCTTTCTTATAAAAACAAACATCCACGGTTTAAATGATCGCATCAATCAGCTGCGTATTGGGAGTCAGTCAATGCATAAATAAAAAAGCAAAACAAGCCAACGAACATGCAGAGATTTTAGTGGTGTGCCTTTCAACCAGCCCGGATCAAAAGTTTCAAATCAAATCTTCCTTAAAAAGTTTATGAAAAATTAACTTTGTCATTGTAGCACGCGATATCACTGTTTTGATGAAATCGGTCAGGCAGATAATTGTTTTTCTTGTTTATTGCGCAGTGTGTCAAAATTCATCCAATGCACATTATACTTCGTGTATCCAAAAAAACGTTTCCCCGTTTTACGCTTCACCTTCAACATCCCCACATCTACTGCTCAAAAACAAGATGGCTGATGCGCTGCGCTACGTCAGTAAAAATGGCCGGGTGGGAAAGCGTCGTGCTGGAAAGTTAACGAGAAAGGTTTTCTTTACCCCCACGGTTTAACCTGTAGGGCGGAATCCGTCTTGGTCTACTTTATCATTACCATGATGGAGGAGGGAAATTTCTTGTGATCAACTTAGCTGCATGCACTAAGCAACATACCCCCCTTAAAAGCACTATTACACCAGAAAAAAACGATACCTTTTTGAGACTTCGCGACTACATCCTTCTAGCAATGCAGGATGCTGATCAGTTTTCACTCTCACAACTAACTTTACAAGTTCTCTCACACCCATATACACTAGACTTGGCAGCAACCTGACATGCCCCAGTCTCCTGCAATGTTGACAAAAGCTAAAAATTTCTCGTACTTTCTGACGCGGTAGCAGTTTATCCAAGATGGACGTCTTTAAAAAGTGGTCGACAAATAGGATTACCATATTTTCTTATTTGTCGACCACTTTTTAAAGACGTCCCAAAAAGAGACACTTCTGCAACAGGTCGTTGCCCCACATTTTTGGAAAACGCGTGTTGGTTGAAATCCAACCAGCTATTCACATCGCAACAATTTCAAAACAAGTCCAGAAAAGCTCGCCAGCAATGTGCTCTGATCGGAACTCGATTGAAGTCTCTTGCATGCAGCCCGACCCAGAATGCAGCCACCCAAAAGAATAAACGGCAAATTGCATTAAATAAAATATATAAAAGGAAAAACGAGGACGATTTGTCATCTTCAGTGTCCGAGAAGGGCATTTTTCGCTTTGGTGCACAAGCTTCACACAGAATAATTTCTTCCATGCTTTTTCTCGACTTGTTCTTGCTTTCCAAAAAAACTAGCCGAAGAAAAATTCTTAGCTAAACTTTCTTGTGAACTTAAATACCACATTACACAACATCTGACCAATTCTTAGGCTATTCCTATTGATTTCCCTAGACGAAGATTTTTAGCATAGGACGGCTTACAGGAGACATTTGGTGGCATACGCAGGGTTTTATGCAGAAACCTTTAAGAGATATTGTTATTGGCTTTACATGCTGTGGTGCAACCAGTTGTTACAAAGGGGTCTTGCCACACATTGTTTACAACAGCCTTGTGTGGCTGGGTTGGTGGCAATTAGCAGCAGTGCATGTCAGGCTGTGCCAGCTTGAACAGTGAAGGCGTTTCGATATTTTGCAAAATAAATCAAACAAAAACAAATGAGACAAGGTTACAGCTCCCAGAAAGGATTTACTAGATTAAGTAATGACGATGATGCTGTCAATTAAGCAACTAAGTCCGTATATTAATATTTTTTGATAGGCCGCACAGTGTTGAATAAAATGCTTGCAATATTGGGTTAATACTTTAAATCCACTAACGCTTAACCCGTTGGAGTTCTAACAAAATTTTCCATTGTTAATATTTTTTCAATATGATTTTTTGTGTTTATAATTGAGAACAACATAATATCATACCTACGATGTCATAATCGCATTTGGCTTATTTTTACAATGTGCGCAACTCCATTGATTTAACAACCACTGCATATGTGAAGCATTAAGCGAGAAAACGATGTAATATAATAAAATCTATCACCTTGCTGACGGGGAATTGCATCGTTAGCTTCATAACTGATTCAAGACAGGCGGTGTGCAGAGTTAGGTGTGTTAATGGTGCAAGATCCAGCTTGACATTTTCTCATATACCAATAACTCCATTATTTTTTCATCAAATGCTACTAAATAGGTTTCGACGATTTGCACAATCGCAAGATTTTAATGAGCGCTAAAATGTAAGGAAGTGATAGTAAACGAGCTCATTGCGATTTCTCAGTCCAGATTTTCTACCACTGCGATTACAAAAACATCTTTCCCTTAGCACCAAAGCGCAACGTTTTCCGTTTCGCAAATTTTTTTGGCCCTGTTTGCGTTGTTCAAGTTTGCTCTGGATCTGCATGTACCTTCTGTTTCAAACACTTAGTTTTGCGAATGCATGGAATTTATAGTTGAACTTGTTCGGTGCTCGATCATGTGCCCTAACAAGTTCGCCTCCTCGGCCGATTCGATAACCTGAAAAAAAAACGATTCAGGCGCTGCCTGCAGCGACCACACCGCGCAGCAACAGCAATATGGCGGATGAAGCAAACAACACAGCTTGACGCTTAAAATGTGTAAAACCGCTTTTATTTCGACAGAAAAATCTGCGTATAAAAAAGTAGAGCGTTTAAAAAACAATTCGTGACGTTCACCAGCCTAAACTTCGGTAGAGAAGAAAAAAATTAACTTTATTCTGAGTGTTACTGTACTAAGTCGTTTTGTTTGGTTCAAGCGGTTAACACGCACTTCGTTAGAAGCATGCGAATGTACTTTCGACGACCCGAGACCAGGACGACCTCGCCAACCCAGCTGCAGCACCTGTTGCCGCCGCAGCCATTGGAACAACACGACGCATTGCAGGCCCAGGCGTCAGCTACTGCCTTGCCTTGCGAGAAGACCACTTTCCATCGCCGAAATGACCGCGTTCACGTCAAAACTGGCCGGTGCTTGGTTGAAGTGTCGTACGAGCAGCACATGCTCGGTGTAGAAATACTGCACGAGGTAGGACAGCAGCTGGGCGTCGGTCACTGAGACGCCGCTGTCCAGTACAAGGCCGGACATCAACACGATGCCTGCAATAAGACGAAGTGCTGATGCTGCGTGAACAACGACCTACATCTTGTGCGGAGCGTGTGACGCAATCTGTGAAGTGACAATTTGAACCACGACAGCCGATGGCCAACTCTTGACAATTTGCTCGGTTTTTAAACGAAATATTACCTGGGTTTTCGCGTGAAGGCAACTTCAACAACTATCTCACAAGGACAGAGTTATATCGAGCTCTGTCATATTATGAGAAGTATCAGTATAAATCTTTAACGATAAACTTTTACTTGTTACAACTTGTGAAGCAAAATTTCCGATGGACGCGCGACGTTACTACCGGTTGTTATCCGCGACTGAATCGCCAGGATGTTCAAATGCATCTTCGCGCGAGCACGATATTCAAGTGATGAAGGCGGCAGATCTTATTCAAAGATGGAATTTACCGACTTTTGAGTAAAAGGCTTTCGGAGCTTGTGTGTTTCCACAAGTCTACCCTGTTTTAAATTCGCTGAACACGAATAAAACGGCGAATCTCCAAAATGGATGAGCGGCGGTCGGGTTTCTGCATCAAAGTTGGGACTCGAGCACTTGCACACGGTGCTTGAGCGAATTTTCTTAAAGTGCTTTGAGCTTACGCGTCGTGTGATCATGACCAGGGTCCGTGCGCTGTATATTAGGCTGGACTGCGGATCGACTACGATGAACTAGCAAAACAATCATGATACTGCCAATTTCGCAACAACGAAATGCAAGCTTGGCCAGTCACGCAGTCGGGTCGGTATGTCACAGCGTCAAAAACGCACACCCATTGCAAACAGTGCCTGCGAGGCCAAACCGTCTTAGATTTAAGAGGCTAGGCAGCATCGCTTGCTGGCTGCCACCTGTTACATCAAACTAAAGAACGTTGAAAGTGCAACGCTGCAACAGAATCGCGTAAAACATTTGACAAAAAACGCGATGTCATCACATATTGTAAATGAAAGCCACACGCTTGGAGACAGGCATTCTTCGAAAAGCTAAATACAAATCGCTCAATATTTGAAGTGCACTGAGATAACCCAAGTATCTGTCCTTATCAAACGAACGTAACTCGAGTTGTGCTTGCACATGACACATGGTGACGCCACTTTGGGCTTTTCGAATGGTTCGAATAGCATGCGTAACACAATATGACAGCGTAGACACCACGCTGTATCGCGCAAATTTATATGCAAATTTATATATCGCCACGCAACACGACGCACAAGACAGACGGCAAAGGCGCTGCACCAGTTTCAACGCATGGCCCCACGCGTGCGAATTCAGCAACCTTTCCGGAAATGTCGAGGTGCGTTCATTCTGTGATATTTGGTGTGGAAAAGGCGCGACTGCCTTGCGTTGTTCTTTTGCGGCACTGCCGCAAAAATGTTACTAAATGGACCGTCATGTCTTGCGTGGTAGCAGGTTTGGTGACAAGTTGATGAATGAAAATTTCTTCAGCCAAATATGGCGCAATGAATTAAAAGAAAAAAACGAGTTATCTTCGGCTCTTATTGGTTTCGGCAAATATTTGGTTTGAATTTATCATCCTAACTATCAAACACCTCAAGCGTAGCGTACATAAAATATTTTTACGCTATTAAAACCAATAATGTCAACTTACCCGATGCCTAAAAACAGAAAACTTAGACGGTATTGCTGTCGGTGGTTGGGTAAATGGTCTCGAGCTATAAAAAATGTTGGTTTAAACTACCTTTGCCTCTCTTGGTTTTGACATTGGTCAAAACAAAACAATGCAGTTGGTCTCAGGTCTTCGATAAAAATTGTTGCTAAGGGTTGGCTCTCAGGAATTTTTTTTGACAAGACCCTTGGTTGGTACATCACCATGACTAGCAGCAAGGAAACAGCAGCCGTACAAATAAATCTATCTCAAAGCATTAACAACGTGCTGAACTACGTAAACACTAATTTCGACATCGAAAGGTGCTCATAGATGGCTAAAAACTGCAATTTAAAGTGATTTCCTCACCTTTCTCGTCTTGCATTTCCGTGTAATGCCTGAGAGACAATTGGCTGGGGGCGTTTTCTCCATGCCTTTGGTAGTTGATCAGAGATGTGAAGTGAAAGCTCTTATCGGCGAACTGACCGACAAACATCTCGTAACCGTCCTTTCTCGGCACGGGATAAACAAACTGAAAACGCAAACGCGTTCACGCGTGAAAGCACAAATTGAAGTTTATTTTTCAACAGCAGTTTTAAAGTTCAGCAGAAGCATCAAGCATATTAAAAAGTAAAAGCGTTGTGACAATACTTTAAACCAACAGCTTACCAAGGGGTACAAAGTGGCAGCAGTTCTAATTGTTTGAAATGATTTTTCTGGCACCACTGCACTGACTGCATCTTTTTGGGCGTAGTGCTGAATCCATATTGAACCAATTTCGTCGCCTGACAAGTGTCTAATCTTATCCAGCTTCAAAATTCCATCAAGACCTTTGTCTTCCTTCATCAAATAATAATAAGATGAACTGCAACGGGTACTTTTATTTTTTTAGAAACATTTGCGTAGAAGATGCTATGCTTACTCTAACGAATGTAATTTCGTGCGTAACTCTAAGTCGCCAGTAAGCGCAAATAAAGACACAATACAACGCACAGTTTTGGTTACCAACGTTTTACATACTAGAGGGCTTGATGACGCATCTTGTGAAGTAATGGGTAACAGAGCTCTCTGAAATTACTTAAAAGTTAAATCCGAGCAAAACACGATCAACAAACCGTATGTGTTTGAGAAATTCGCTGTTTCTTTTCTGCATTCTCGCTATGACTTGAAAAGTGTGAAGCCGGGTCACTTCCATTGTCATTTTCTGCGGTCTGAAAACATGATCCTGTTCAAGTACTGATTTTTATCAAACCTTTGCAAGAATGTATTACCACCTTTTGACTCTGAAGATCGCGAAGGTGTTTCATGCGTCTCTGAAATTCATCCGGATCTGATCTGTAGTAAAATAAAGAACTGTAAGTATAGCTTGTCTCAAACAACGCACATAGTTCTGTTCGAAACTGACGCATTGTTTTTTTGCAAAATTTCAGGATATCATTTTAGATCGTACACTCCATACAGATTTATAATTATAACTAAAAATGAAAGTGACTAACCTTACAAAAATGAGGCAAGCATACCTTAGAAAATAAGTTAGTTTTCACATGACAAACAAAATGGCTATATTTCAGTTATAAAGCAGTATATGTATATAGATGCTTATTTTTGTAGGACTTCAGGTTTCAATTTACCAGTTGGTTTGGGCTGATTCTTACTTTTTGTCAAGGTCTAAATTACTCATCGTGAACAAGTTAGCAAACCAGTAAGATTTACAGAAAAACTATGGCCTGTTTAACTTGTTGATACAGACTGCTGAACTTGTCCAAACTTCATTAACAAAAAGGAAATAGCTATTTAATTTCTGCAGCTCATTGACACAAACAATCCATTTTTTCCCAATCTGGTCTGCTGTCAAATTTTAGTATCCAATGCAAATCAACAAGTTAAACAGTTTGCCCAAACCTGATTCAGACAAACAGTTGCACAAATTACTTTTTCAAAAACACTCAGTTTCGCACCAAGTTGTTCATCATGTTTTGGTGCACAACTGGCCAAACATGTATATCAAAGATGAATGCACTGAATAGTAGAAATGACATCACACAAGATAGCTCTTTCAAAGAATGTAGTTGCAACAGTTGCAGCATCATTGAATATAGCAAAATATGCAAGACTGTGCAATCAACCAATCACTACGGAAATCATTCTCTCAGCAGATCACTCCCTTCAAAAGATTGAGGTAGTAATGCTGTAGGAAGATTGAAGCTGTGGGAACCACTGATGTGCTATTTCACAATCTATGTGTGCAAGAGGTTGCAAGCAAGCACCAAAGCAAAGTTCAATAAATTGTTACAGCCATTAGTGATATGCAGGTTGATCTCATGAACACACTTTATCAGCAATATATTCACTGCATGCCAACAGGGCTGTGGAGTTGCAAGGACATGGAGGTTTTTGGGTGGAGTTGGATTCCTAAGAACACTAGGAGTCGGAGTCAGATTTTTTGTGTGACTGCTGAATCATTTTTCACATCACACTCTTAAGTTGGGAAAATTGAAATGGTACAATTTTTTTGAAACTTTTATTGAAACAGAGAATTCTTGCTGTGTACCACAATTTCCATTGATTGCTACAAAATTGCTGACAGCCAAACTTCATTCATGTTATGGAGTCAGAGTTGAGAATCAGTGTTGGAAATTTAGAAAGGTCGGAGCAGAGTCAGAAACTTTGGAAAGGTTAGAGTCAGACATTTTACATCCGACTCTGCAACCCTGCATGCCAGTCAACACATACAATTGGAATTATGTGACAAATTAAGCCTTATACTGATATTCATCACCAAAAAGCAGAACACATTTTCCCCTATGATTTACAAAAAGTATGACAAGAATTACAAATGGACGTTGTATACTTACAACTCAAGATCCTTAATTTTTTTCATGTATTTAGCATAATAAGGATTATCTTCAAGACCTTTTTTAAGAAGATCAACTTCTGATGATGATAATCGTGTTGGTACTTTAGTTGCAGAACAACCATTCAAATTCAGAGAAAAAAAACCTTCAGCCAAGGTTGGTCTGCAACAAAACATGAGGCAATTTTCATTAAAACAGTATTGCAGGTAGAAAAACAACTGCTGTTGCTTTCAGGGATTTTCAGTTTACTTTCATAGGCATCCAGCACAGAAGCTATATAAAACTTTTCAAAGATGGCAAATCAGATTTTCACATGCTATTATTATTCTCTAAACAAAGAAGTTTTTATTTCGGTGTTTTTTTTGTGTCAAATTTTTCATTGCTATTGTTGTTTTCATCACATAGAATTTTTGGCTGCTTGCAGGTCATTCTTTAATGGTTTTGACCAGAAGTGGATCCAGCTAGTAATGTTAGGGGGAGCAATTTCAGCAATACTGTTAGTCAAATCTCATAATGGCTCCGCTACTGTAAAAGAGATGAAGTATACTTCACAACACTGCTAGGTGACAAAACAATGTAAAATAGAATGGCTTGTATCGCAATCAATGAGGCAATTCAAACATGACAAAAGATTTAAATCGCCTACCTACCTGGATCCGCCCTTGGTTTTGAACTTAACTGTTTACTCAACAGTGGCTTAAGTTTTTGCTCAGTATGTTTTTCTTGCAACAATTGCATTTTTTTCATAGTATGCCATTTGAATATAGCTACCTGTTTTACCTTAATTTACCAGGATTGAAGATGACATGATAATAGTGAAATGGCTTTTCCTTTTTAATGCATCAATGTGTGTGGATTCTGGTGCCATTAGCTCATTGTAGATAGGACTTAAGAAAAACATGTTTGGTGTTTCTTTGCTGTTTTTGTGATTAGATATATAAGGCAAACATTCCCAGTATAATGTTTTGACATTTTGAACAAAAGAAGTAACAAGGTCAGTACATCTGCTGTGGTATTGAACAGCTACATGCCTTTCACGTTAACCAGAAAACCAAGTTGCTTTCCCATCACAACAGATCATTTTGTGATTAGCAATTGGAATACATACTAATTTATTTAAATGTGAAATGTACACTTTAGGATGACATTTAACTTCACTTACTTACAGCAAAGTAAGACCCACTCATAAAATAAACCAGGCCAGTTGTTTCAAACAACTTTATTTATATTACCTTTAGAAACTATTCAGCACAACTAGTGTCAAACATTGAATGACATGTTGCAAATAGTTAAGCTGTAAGTCACTTGATGTTATCCATCCAGGTACAAATACTGAACAACATAATCTTTAGATAATGACGTATGTAACAATAGAAGAGTGATATAAGCAAAATGAAAGTTTAAAAATATTTGCTTCTTGATATTATTGTTGTTCTGTGAAGTTTCCATTGCAAAACGGCAATGACAAAAAGAAAATAAAAACATGACAGCTAAACTTACAATGAAACAGATTTAAAAACACTACCTCTACATTTACACAACACCTAAAAGTTTTACCAAAAAATTGATTTTTTGCAAAACCAAATGGCACAATGCAATGATACTATAGAGGTCTAAGGAATCAATGTAGCATTGCTTGTGAGGAGGTTGTTGTTGCATGTATGCATGTAGAATTGCTGGTTTCCCAAAACACTATGAACATTGAGGCAGCCTAATTGTATGAGTACTATTCTGTTTTTTGACTAGCTACCTGATATTTTAATATACCAAGTTGATGCAAGGTGTCAGCTCTCGCCCTTTTTAAAGTTTGTTTCACAGGTTTCCTAGTGCACAAATCTTTATTTACATGAGGCTTCTGATTATCAGCAGAAAAACTTTGACGATGGCATGGTAGCAGAACAGCAAAACATGGTCCGCATGCTAGTGAAAACTCCACTGTGGCAAGGTCAGCACTCCAGATCTGTGCACAAGCACACATACATGGAACTCCCTTGGTGCAATGACACGTTGACCAGTGGTGAAAGTAGAATAATTTTCTTACCGGAACGATGCAGTATTTGTCAATACCGTCCCAAAATTTCAGCCATAAATGTAAAAAAGCAATCAAGAGCACGTCTACTTTTGGCCCACCCTGTATTGTACATTTTAAAAGTACAAAAAACGTACGGCATATTCTGAAAATCACCATTTCAAAATCAACCAAAAAGCGTTATAGGCTACGTACGGCAACTTGCGCTATCTCCGAAAGTGGTTCAGGCAATGCAACTTGAGTTGCCTAAATTTAACACCTCACACTATAGCCTACTTGCTAATACTGTATTTGCAATATACATACCCTGAAATAGCAAACCTGATACTAATACTTTATATCGTTTGCAGGGCCCTAGGCTGTTTTAAAGGGGGCTCTTGTGAAAGGTTCGCGACTGATGTCATACAAATTCGTA
>Ga0210059_1002423_pt1 | contig 29200 bp, 16 predicted proteins | sample Ectturendosymbi2_FD_188042 | JGI IMG/M metagenome (GOLD analysis project Ga0210059, IMG submission 188042) | Ecteinascidia turbinata endosymbiont from Florida, USA - Sample 2 (SPAdes) (version 2) | ecosystem: Host-associated > Tunicates > Ascidians > Unclassified | place: Key West, Florida...
TTTCGGTTATATTCAGATATACAACAAAAACGCCAATACACTTGGGCGTGAAGTCAGAAACACGTAACGCACTGTTCGGTATGTAGTCAAATTCAGAATGACGACGAACCAAAGCGTTGGGCGTTCGAATGCACCACAGGAAACAGCGACCGACTGCGGTTATGTAGGTTTGCAGGCTATCGCGTCGACGGTCGGACTGTTCGCAAACAAGTACATCACTTTGAATCACGAATGGAATATTACTGGGAATTACGCAGTAAGAATGCACAAAACATTAAAGCACTAATGTGTCCACTATGCTTCGATTGATGTGGGGCATTTCACCCTGCTCAGGAATCCCGGGGTGTCCACTACCCAGGCGTTAGTTTTTGGTTGATTTCATATACTTAGAAAAATGTTAGAAAGCTGTGTTTCCTTGACTTTCCTGTTTTCAGAAACTAATGGAATGGTGCCAGAGTTATTGTACAAAAATGTCCCGGAAAGGCCTATGTACAGAAAAGTTGAGTACTACACTACCCAGCGTTCCCTGATGTGTAACACATTTTGGGCACCCCTTTCAATATTATTTTAAGTGCAAAGCGTGTTTGGCCAAATATGACCACCAATACCTGATATGTGAAGAGTCTTCCTGCACCATATTGAAGAAAAAACGGATGATATTGAAGAAAAAACGGATCTAAGCGCGCATGAGGTTTTCTACGGACAAACAAAATTCCCCTCTAAAAAAAAACCTTTTGGTGGGATACAGTGCATAATATTTGTATGATATGCAGTTTTTCTTTTAAGGTAAACGTTAGTTACCCGGTATGAACCTGTAGTGACCCAATAAATATTGATTGCAGTATCCGTTCAGATATTTCCCTTGAATATTTTCTCTGATTCTAGGGACCCATTTTTCAATTCTAAGGACCCGAATCGGGTCCATAAAACACCTTAAAAAAACCCTATGGTATGTATCGTTAGCTGCGCAGATAGGTTTTTTGTGTGAAAGTGATTGAAAATGAATGCCGGGATGTCAAAACCATTTTGGTCCGGAAATAACGGATATCACATGTCCCGTGTTCCAGGAAAACCTAGTCAAATTTTGAGTTGTATTGCGCCCTTTCCTTCTTGACTCTTATAGCGTTTGACGGATTTCTGAGCAGGGTCATTGTTTCCCCAGGTTTTATCGGGTTAACACATATCGCTTTTTATTGTAACTGGACAATATATTGTCGTTTGCATTGATGGAATTTCTTTTAAATATTTACCTACGAATAATAAATACTACGGCCAAAGCAAACGATACAACTGACATCTTGCAAACGTTTCGATAACAACTGTTATCATCTTCTGTGCATAGCAATAGCTATGCACAGAAAAGCGGAAGTGCTAAATAGCAATAGCTATGCACAGAAGATGATAACAGTTGTTATCGAAACGTTTGCAAGATGTCAGTTGTATCGTTTGCTTTGGCCGTAGTATTTATTATAAGGCTATTTAGCACTTCCGCTTTTCGTGTACCTACGAATAAATTTCAGCTTCTGGAATTTTCGAGCTTCATTTAATGCTTACCTGGAACGGAAAACGCATCAAGACATTAATTGATTCATTTTCAAAATCCTTTTACTCTGGGGAGGTTAGCGTGGGTAATAGCCGTGGGATTACTTGAAATACCTCTCAGTTTTCAGACGTCTCTGATACAGAGTTGTGAATGGGCTTCATTTTAAGCCCGAACCCGGCCCGATCCCGATATTTATTTTTGAAGGCCGATTTAGCCCGAAAGCCAAATTTACGGAGTGAGTCAAGATATGCGCAACTTCTGGGTATCAAAAAACGTAGTGTGCGAGTGTAGCTGCAGGTACACGATTTTATCACACCCAAAATAGCAATCACCTTGATCAAAACGTTAACTTAAACAAGCACAAACTCGGTTTGTTAGTTATTGCTAATCCTGCGGAATGTAATGTTTCTCAACATAAAAAAAACTATCACGAAACTATCCACAATGGCGCTATAGGCATGAAAGGAACTATGTAGGATACCGCTATAGGCATGAAAAGCCGGATGGTGGGCCATCGTTTCTTAACACAAGCGAAACATCGCGTAAGTGATTGATCTTTTCGACGAAATGCCACGGCATGCTAATTTCTTCACGACTGTCGCTTTATGGAAAAGTGTGTGACACTAATCCGAGCACAGAACAATAGAGCTGTGTTTGCAAAAAGAATTAGCTGAAGAAAATTCGCAATCACTTCACTCACAGAAGTCACGGCAGTGAGCAGAAAAAATGCACTTCAAGAAAGCAAAAAATCGTTACTTTGAATGATATAAGAAACTGGTGTATGCAGGCCCGGAATTGGCCCGAAAATCGGCCCGTCCCGACTTACAACTCAGCTCTGACAGTTAAGCTGGCTTCACACCAAAACAAGACCAAGCAAACCGGAAATCTAATAACTCTCCTGGTTCTTGTTCGACTTTTGGGCAGATTTCCAGTTTGTGCAGCACACAGGACGTGCATCAGAAGCATTTTCTGGTAATTCGGAGCACATGGTCGAACCAACGTAGCTCGAATCGCTCTGTTCGGAGCAGAAGTGGTTCGATATCCAGGGTTTAGAAATTTCAAAGTTGCACACTTATCGCAAATTGTCATAACAAGAATAATTTGCAAATATCTTTCTTCACCTTACGTTTGAGATAGCATTGTTTCAGTCGTTACCCAAGATTCATAAGTATAGCTATGTTGAACTTCCCGTGGTGTGATTTTCATTGGCGCAAACAACAAAAAGTTCCGTGCGAATTAAAGTTGAAGCTCTGGGACACATAAAAACTCTTAACCAGGTTGTCTCGTCGAGCATTGTTTTCTGTAATGGTTTAGAATCGATTGCCAAATTATTGGTGACATTAGAGTCATTACAGAGTTGCATTTCTAAAAGAGATTGCAGTCTTCAGGATGTTCAACACAGATGGGCACTGGGCAGGAGTGAGGATTGGAACCCAGAAAGGTTTGAAAACTGACAGCTTTACGGTGTTTCAAAGCTTCCATTTTGTCACCACATAGTGATAAAGCTCACGCAGAAGTGCGTTTGCTTCACCAATCTATCTATCGATCTCCATGTTCCGCCTTTCGTCACCCTTGAAGAATTCCACCCCAACGCACGTCTCCACGTGCTGCAGTGTATTGTCGCTTACTTGAAGCGCTCACTGCTTTGGGTTTCTGTAGCGACATAGTGCCTTAGTCTTCTTGTGAGAACTTTTATAGGCGATTGATTGTCTGTAGCTGAAAACGTATGAAGTGATTGTTGAAGAATCGGTTGAGAGGATGCTGGCACTGCTGAATCGTCCGCAAAAAGCAAACTGTTGATCCTGCAGCTAGCTACGCTGACAACATTGTTGACAAATCTCAAGTGTGTCCGATGGTGTGAGAGCAACTGGGTTATGTACATAGATCTTTGAAATATTCTCTCCATCTACTAAAGATGTCCTCGTCAATAAAGAGTGAGACACCTATTTGGTCTTTGGTGGATCAAGCGACATCAGAACATCAGAATTTTTTCCGTGAAGACGAATGATGGTCTCAGAACTTTGTTGTTTGCCAGTAATTGGAATCTAGATGCCCGAAATTCTCCCATGATTGCATTTTCGACTTTTTCACCGTGAGGACCGCGCATTGGCGCGCTTTAGTGTACAGTGCATACAAAGAAGATCAGGATTTGTTTTAAGGCAGCGAAGCCATGCAGATTAGTTTCTTTGCTCGAATAGCATGTTTCACTTCCTTATTCCACCACCAGTTTACTTTTTTGCCATTATCCCCACCGCGATTCTTTTCGTTCCGTATTCTTGAGCAGCAAATGATTCTGAAGCTTCTTTGAACAACTGCTTCTAAACTTTTGCGCCTGGTGTGCATTATGGGCGTTCTCGGAACAAGGAAGATATGGTTTCTGCAAAGATCTTTCTTACACGTTTTTCACCAGGGCAATCTAATTTATTTGGTAGCGCCTCGTTGTTCTAAATGTTTATGTTGACCTTGTAGGTTTTTCAGGACGTAAGTTGCAGAACATGTGACGAATTCGCGGGAATGGATAGCAAAACTATATTCAAATGCACGATATGCCTCACAACGTAATTTCAACCTTATTTGATCGCCATAACCCTTCACGTGCATGTAATTTAATTTATTTGTTTGTGAGCAGACACGAAGTCCATAGTATGAACACACACACTCTGCAGACAGCATGTTGATAAAAACAGACAAAACAGAACGTAGTACAAGGCACTGAAGCCGGCGAAATCACAGGATTGCTGAGACTTTTTGCAATTGCATTGAAGACAGAATCATAGGGTCACAGACACATTTTAACGCTACTGTTAGTTAACGCGTAACGCATGTTACAGCATTACCGCGAAGCAGGGCTCTAATTCCTAGATTGGTCGAGTCTAAGTAAAATGCGAAGGCATTGTGGCTTCACACGGAACCGATCAAACGGTCACTGCAAATTTCGATAACTCATTCACAGAGCAAAATGCGATCATAGTGTTCAAAGAATAGTGACGAATACAAACAATCTGACTGCATCAAAGCACGTAAACATACGTTGTTAGATTTTCTGCATCTTTCGAGAAACAGCTACGTGTATTTTCGTAGCAGAGTCTCAAAGGTAGGAATGTTACATTTAACCCGGTGGTTACCAACACACGCTCTCCAGGGCAGGTTGTATGGAGCTCTGTATCCAAAATTATATTTCTGCATGCATGACTTCCTGAAATTACACCATAATTGAGATGCATACATGGGCGTACAAAGGAACGAAAAAGCACGTTTTTAACTGCATTGAACCAACGGGAAAAAGAGGCTCGCAGCTTGTTTGCTGCACAATATTGATATCGCAGTTGTCTCTGAATGTCTTTGTCGTCTGAGAGCTTAGTGTCCAACTCGATCCCCAGATATTTGTATTGGTTAACAGATTGTGAATATTGACAACCCAATTTCAATAATGGAGTGACTGTGCTTTTTTCACGTTTAGCCATGAACGTCATACAAACTGTTTTGTTGCTGTTGAAAATAATCCCATGCGATTCTGCAAACGCCTGGCACGCACCTAGTATTCTTTGCAACCAACGTACGCTTGGACAGAACACACAAATATCATCAGCAAACATCAAGTGATTTAATAAGACTTCACCAATATAACACCCTGCTTTAATGTTGTTTAGTTCATTGCACAAATCATCTAAATAAACAGTAAACAAGTATGGACTCAGTACCCCTCCTTGTCTAACCCCATTAGACACATGAAACGGTTCAGAAAAATGCTTGTTTTTTTTATTTGCATCGTTTGTTCTTTGTACCAATGTTTCAGTAGGCGTACAAAACACATTGGCGCCTTTTTTGAATTAGTTTCTCAAATAATTTCATGTGTAGCACTCGATCGAATGCTTTCGAGGCATCTAAAAACACAGCATGCACAGATGAACCATGGTTTACAAAGTGTGAAGCAGCTTGCTTCAAAAAAATGTCCATTGATCAGTACTATGGCCAGCCTTAAAACCAAACTGATTGTCTGCGGTGCCAAGGAAACGAGAGATGTTATATAATATGAAGTGCTCAAGTAGCTTTGACACCACTCTGGGTACTGTGACTGGTCTGTAATTTGAAATGTCAGACATATTCCCATTTTTGTTTTTGCATATGGGAACTATTGTTGTGTTTAAACAGGAATCGGGTGTATATCCGCGAACAATACACATGTTAAACAGTTCACTGAGAAAAAAATGCAGAGATTCATCTGCATACAGCAGATGCTCTGCAGAAATACAATCAGGCCCTGGAGCTTTGTTCAAGGGCAGCTTTTGAAGAAGTGATGCCAAGGAGACAAAAGAACACATGGGCATTTCAAAACCGAGATAGTTCTCCTTGCAGTCTATGCTGTGTTCCACAGACTCTGCCATTGGCAGAGTTTTCAGTGTTTAATATTCCCTTGAAATAGTCTTTCAACATTTTAAAAATCTCTGAACCAACATTTGCCCCTCCCACCAATGTTGGTAGTGATGGGGATAAGGTTTTGTTATTAACCTTTTGCCAAAATGGCTTCTTGGTTTTATCAGCCTGTAGTGCAGCTGCTAGGCCATTGGCCTTATGTATTTCAACATATTTGCGGCATTGCCGCAATGAATATTTGAAATCTTTTTTTTGTTTTAGTCATGTTTCTGTATATGTCAGTGGTCTTGGGTCTATTGCATTTTACCCATAGCCGGAAGGCTGCCTTGGCAATTTCGTATTTTGATTTGACCACCGAGTTCCAGCCAGGAATGTTGAATTTACCTTCATTATTTTCACCTACTGTTTTAATTGCAGAGGATGCAGCAGCAAGCAGAGCACTGGTCACCTCTGCATACAAATTTTATATTTCTTCCAGATGTTTCTTATCTTTTACAATCAAAGTTTTGACAGTGCCTAACCTCTGTGTGCAATTGCAGTTGATCAAGTAGATTTTTGCTTTCATGGTAGTAGTCCTCTCTTTCCTGGGCCGTAACCTTAAGCCAGTCAATTCGACTTGGCTGGGGATCCATCAACTCCTCATCAAATTCAGGAAGGTTGGAGCACTGAATGTTGACTACCACAGCCCGATGATCAGAAATTACGCACTCGGTTAGCACTTCCATATTGAACATTGCTTGATGCACTGCAAAGGATGAGACAAAATCATCTATCCAAGAAGTTGTGTTGTGCGCATCACTAATGTATGTGAACGTATCCTGGGGTAGTAGTGCATAATCAGAAATGATAAAATCATTTTCCATACAAAAGTCTTCTAACAAACCACCAAATGTTTTTGTGGCCCCAGCGTTGAAGTTCCCAACAAAACGAATATTTGGGCATTGCAGCTCCTGACATAGCTGTCTCAATTTGCCCAGGTATGCTAACAATTCATCAGTATTAGCTCTACTGCAGTATGGTATATAAACATTAATTAAACACAACTCTGAATTTTTAAAACACACTCTTAAGCCTATTATCGAGCCATCACAATTTGAAAATGATGAAGCTTTAAGATTTTTAGACCAATATGTAGCAGTTACACCATGACCTCGACCATTAATTGGGCCATCATCAATGTCATAGTCTGCCTTCCCAAATGCAAAATGTGATACACCAAAACAGGATACATTATCAAGTTGCTGTTTTGACAACCAGGTCTCTTGAAGAAAAATAATCTGGTACTTATTTAACACTTTTTGCACATCAGGCATGGAAGACTTAAAACCCCGGCAGTTGTAAGTGACCAGACTGAGATTATTTAATAACCCTTCCATTTTTGCTCATTATATGACCTGGTTGGTGGCATAAAACATATGTTTTGATGTCAAGAACGTCGTTCGAAACGTGTCACTAATGGATATTTGTGAGATTCCAATACAAGTTCTTGCAGCCACTTCCAGCAGTTAAGCACCTCGCTTATGTCACCTTCATCAAGACGTTTTGCTGAAATTTTGAAAGAAGCGTATGTATCATATCTGTTTCTCAATGCTTGAAACCGCACACTTCTTGCATACTGGAATTTCTCCCAAACCCCTTTTTTGAGATAGACAATTCTAGTATCTGGTTTCAGTCTCGAGACAAAAATTTCCACTGTCTTGAACTTAGCATCAGGTGAATTGCCAGATTTGTGACACCACCTTTTCTTTCTAACTACAGTTGTCCATTCATCCAGTTGGTCATATTCCTGTTCAGTTTTGTCTACCCTGGAGTCGTTAATGGGCTGATCAGTGTCACATGCTATGTCAGCTTCATTCAATCCACACACAGCATCATCTCTTGATTGAGGCTCTTGTCCACCTGAGACTTGAATGTTTGCAGGTTTGTCCACAATGCCAGTCATTGATCCTTTGTGCAAATAATTTATTCGCATTGATTGTTTCAACTGACTTAGATCTTGTTTGATGCTGGAAAGCTTCATATCAGTTTGGTTGATCCCTGAACGTATATTTGATTACATTTCTGACATCCGTTTTGCTGATTTGTTTGTCTCTTCTGTCACAGCCTGCAGTTCATGATATATACTAGGCAGTAATATGTACGCAGTGCAGTTTATTAGAAGCGGTAAAGATACAGGAAATTCACACAAATATGAAATATACTCCAGAATGTTTGAGTTTCTTCAAACTTTTTTTGCCGTAAAATATAAGACACACTTCTTATATTCCAAATGACCAGCTTTAATGAAAGATTTTGGCCCAAATGCAAACTAAGAAAACCAATGCGTTGCCGTGAAAAAAATGTTGAAAGCTAATTGTTGAAAGCCATGGAGCAAAATATTTCAAAAAGCAGCATGAAAATAGCTACAAAATCAGTGAATTGTTTGCAAAGTTTGAATTGTCGCTTTTCCTCCCTTACATGAATTCCTCGCTTATGCGATCTGCACATTGGCAGGCAACCGGAATTGCAAAATCTATGGCACTTCGATTACGCTCTCCGTATGGTGGAGTTAACATGTGTGGGAGAGCGAGGTATGTCAGTCGCTTTCGTTGTAGTCCTGACTTGACTGTGAACGTGCAGGTTTCATCACAAAGCACTGTCGGTGTGGGATTTACATTCCTGCACTTGATGAAAGCGTCAGTCCACTTAGCCAAGCCGAGACTGTTTCGGCACCTGGAGACCAGAAGCTCACATCTGTTGTCACTGAAAAATCTGCAAAATAGCGAGCAACCATTTATTTAAAACCTTTTCGTAAAAATTGATCGAAAGGTAACAGGAAAGCCTTGGTTAGACGTGAATACGTACATGGCAACAAAAGCAGGTGGACGCACGTTGATTTAAAGCTAGATGGTTTCATTTCTCATAAAACGCGGAATAACAACTCCAAATTCTTGTACACATTTGACATATTTTGGCGACCTTCAACACAAAGTATGCATAATCCAGAAAACACGATCTCAGGAAATATATGTCATTCACGTAAAACACTATTTGCACTTCAGCCTGAGAGAACAACTGTCAACGTTTAGACTAGCATGTGTTTCATTGAGAAACACTCACAAATATGAAGATCAATGTTGGTAAAGCCACATCAGTGACCCACACCAAGCGAATCTATCGCAATTTATTGCGTAAGGAAACTAGTTTCGTGTGTTACACATCTTCAGTCCTGCGCAAAAGTCGACATATGAAACAAAGATAAAAAATTACGCAAATATGAAGATGTTTCGTTTTTCATGAATGTTGCATAACAAGGAAATAATAAGCACACAAAACAAAAAGTGTTGAAATTAGCAATAAACAAAGCGTAAAGCAATTATTTGGTCCGTTTTTTTGTTTTCCATTAACTTTTTCCATATTCTCCTAAGTGACCTCTAAAAAATTGCAGTTCTTGCTCTGTGGCTGATCTCGGTGGCATCCCACGGTTTGTATTTGCTCGGTTAGCCTCACTGGGTGCTTGCTGCATTAAGGCAAACCACACAAATAGGGGAAAAAGATTATTCTGAAAAAAAAAGGAATTACATTTATTTTCATAAAAACAGTATCCTTAGCAAAGACATCAAATATTGAATCTGATTTGAGTAACTAGGCGTAACAGGAAAAATGAACACACAACGTCAGGCTAATACTCAGTTTTCGGTTTTAAGAATAACAGAAAATTTCGGTTATAAAAATTACTAAAGTATTTTTTTGGCCAGATGTCCCAAACCTAATATTGAAATGTTTGAACCCAATTTCAAATAAAAGTTAGATTATTCGAAAATGCTTACAAAATTTCTGAAAAACACCTTTGTGGCAAATTTGTGATGATACAATGTTGGATATTCAAGCCACATATCACGACAAACCATTAGTTCTAGCAAAAGTTAAAAGCACTAGTTTTTTTTGAATGCTTTCGAGGAATTAGCCGACTGGGCTCTGCTTTCATCTTTTTACGATGATTCAAACTTCACATATCGATATTCAAGTACGTACACTTCACAAGGCGGTTAAGCAAGGATTCGTTCAGAAAAATTTTTGATAGGATATCGATTTCACGTGAAGATACGCATCCTCATTCCTTTTTCAAACAGAATTTACTACTACCAAAATGTGGGGATACTCATCCTGATATGCTATACTTACGATATGTTTCATCTTCGCGAATACCATACAAGATTTTTTCAAACGAATAGAAGATATTAAAGGTTTTCTCTTCTTGTCTTCGGATAGGACTAGGCCCAAAACTAAATTTTCGGAACGACGAATTTTACCTGAAGAAGCCTATTTTATGTCAGTTCACCAAGAGCAAGTTCTCGATGGAAGGGATTTTGTGGAAATTTAGGTGTAAGAAAATTTGGTTGCTAATGACGAAATTTTTCGTGCAGCAAGGAATACCGGCTGCAAAGATCGAATTCCCCACACATTTCGTCATTATTTGTTTTCTGACGTAATACATCGATAAACACTGCCCTTGAAACTATTGTTTGCTAAGCAAGCTGTAACCAGCGGTTTTGGATAGACGTCCAGCGACTAGATGTTTAGGGGAAATCATCTTTTCCTTTCATAATGTTGGTGGATACAACAAATGAAAGTTTACATTTTCATTATTGCTTGAGGTGAATTTAATCTCTTGAAATAGTTTTTCTGGTTTCTGTCTTATTTAGCACAATGTTCAAACATCTCTTTTCAGATACTGTAGAATCTAACAGGAAAATGTGACATTCTCACGGTTGCCACCAATTGTTCTCATCGAACGTTTCTCAAGCGCACAGGTGTAGGAGTAAACAACTCTTTGGGGGTGCAAAGGATATTTTGCCCAAATTTCCCTACATTTTCACAAAAAGCTTTTATGCGACAAACATTTTCCCTCCATTTCACTGTGGTTGATGGTACATTATATTTTCTTCTACTATTTTTCACAGACTTGAAAATAGAAAATTTCGGAATTTACTTTGGTTTTCAATAATCCAGCTGAAGAGAAGTACATTAGGTTGTGCAAGAACATTGCCCGAAGCCTGCTGGCTCAGTGGACGTCGAAATCTGCCTCACACTTCTGAAGTTTGACCATTCATATATCATCTATTGGTGTCTGCAAGGAACCTCATACCTAGCGAGGTACAACTAAAGCTGCTTCCCTTCTCTGAAAACATATATGTGATATATGCGTCATGTGTCCTGTTATATGTATATACTATGCCATGGGAGAACTTTTCCAATGAAAGAATCATTTGCAGAAAACCAAAAACGACCGCGAGTCGCAGAATCAGTTTGCAGTATCGATGCAAATACGATAAAAACTGCAAGTTTTGTATGAAATGACTTGCAGTAATTGAAACACAACAAGCATATTATTTATCAACATTGAGTTTTTCTTTGATATGTAAGTCTCCAAAACTCCGGATAATATGTTGTCAAAGCTGTGTCAGTTATTTCTCCCAAGTGTTTATTTGTTAGGGTTGCACGATAGTTTGATTTTACAAAGTTCATCACAGAAAATTGAAATCCACAGCAATATGTCGTGCCAAATACAGAAATGAGTAGCACACAGGTCTTTCACATTCTAGTTTTTTTACTTTCTGGAACCTGTCGCCAGAAATCAACTGTTGACTAGTACTGACTGAAATTTTTAGAGCAGTGATTCCGAACCGAGGAGGAATTTTATGTTGATAGTGGCTCTTTCAATTAGCTACATTTGTTTGTCATTTAATGGACTGTCACAGGTTTTTTGACCAAGTTTAATGCAATTATTTGACAACAAATGACTTTGTCCCACCCTTATTAATCAAGTTATTGTCTTCAATAAAGTCCATTTTTTCCAATTGCAATCAATACTAGTCCACGAACCCGAACAATAAGCTACACCGTGACAGGTAAAGTCAGGTGAGAAACAATATATTTGTAGATCAAATATTGCTGCAGACTCGTGTAATAAGGGCGGAAAGAAAAGTTCCAAAATGCTCAAAGGGAGGAATGCATCAAAAAGGGTTTGGAACCACTGTTTTATAGCTATGTCTTCTTGCATTTCGGTCAATTTCATTTTTACAGCAGATAAGTTTGTGACAAATGGTTGACGAAGTGGAGAGCCATCAACAATCTTGTTAATGATTAAATCATTTGCAAGGAATGAAAAGCATGGTTTTAACTCATTCAAATAGTCAAATATGGTTGGAAATCCTCCAGCGTCCTGCAATTCATTTTTGTTATTCTTCCAGTTTGTGGTCTGCAATCAACTCTTTGCGAAAAGCATTTCTTCTCATTCTGACCTTGGAAATACGACAGAATATTTTGGCAATACTGTATGTTCCTTTGAATTATTTTAATTTGGTTTGGGAAACTTAAGTAGCCTAACTTGAGATTTGGGTTAACTATCATTGTTGTCAAACCATGTAGACTCCGTGGTAACTAACCATACGCTGTCGTGTCAGCACAATAATGAATGAAACAACAAAAACAGCAATTCTATCAATTTCAGATATTGTTATTCAGCTCGAAAAGCTACACAAACATGTTGACGAGCCGCAAGCGGCTGGCACGCCTCGATTTGCCCACCGCTGTAATTACCTATGCTGTGAATCTCACAGCATTGTCTCTTCAGCCGCATATATATGCAAGAAAGAGTATGGCAAAGTGTGCTCATCTAAACACTGTAGTTACCATTTAAAACAAAACTTTTCTGTACATCCCTGCCATGGGCTCTGGAAATATGAAGTAGGTGCAGGGTAAGATACTCGATTCCCGCAGTGTACAATTAGTATTGGTAAACAATGTCAACATTTCTGTGTGAAAGGTTTTGATATTTACCCAAATGTTTCACAAATCAAAACTTTTGGGGGTGAACATTCACCTCCTTCACCCCACTTCCTTCACCAGTGCTTACGCGTTTCACGGCATTATTCCCATTCATTCATCAAAGATCCAGATAAAGATATTACCTTCTTTTTGTTGTCTTTCCTGCTGAACCCATGTTTCAGCTTTCGAAATATTCAAAGATGCACAAAAAGAATACCACAGATACAGACATTTGTTTCATGTGCTTGGCTGATACGTTAGTCATGGAAAACAAGCGTCACACAAGATGTGTACGAGTTGTTCACCCTACGGAAACTGGTGCGATTGCTGGAAAACTTTGGACTGTGAAGACGAGTATAGACGGTAATTTAAAAAGGCTCTTGTAAATAATTTTTGAACGTTACTTTCCAGACCTGGATATTTCTATGTATGTCTTGGTGAGAAATTCTTTTGATCAATCAGTCCTAAGTAACACAGGCGAATTGAAATTGAAAATACAAAATGTCTAACAGAAGTATGCATGAACCACTCACTACAACTTCTTAACAGAAAAGGCTGTGTGTTTCACAAGGCTTTGATTGTTTTTCAAATGAAAATTATTTTCATAGGACACGAATTTTGAAAACAACTTCGGTGTTATGGTATTTTCAGAAGTTATGCCCAGAAGATTAAAGCACCAAAGCCTCCAGTCGTGTTTTGATATTCCAGAACATTTCTTTCTCAGTTTGCGAGCTACGTCTACTCTACACGTTTTTCCGTACTAGAATAAAGGTGGTATCAGCAAAAAAGAACTTGTCTGTAAACATGTCTTACATACCGCTAAAGAAATGTGATTTCTTCCTGAACAAACCGATTGACCTTTGTTTAAACCATAAACTTTTATAGGATTCAAATTATTTTGAAAAATCTTGATAAAATGGTGTGAGTATAGGCACAAATGTTACTGAAACACCGCCATAAAAAAGTGAATAACTTTCAGTACACCGTTAAACAAACCCTACTGCAACAAATACAATAGCCAGGGTTGCCAGGTTGGTTTTTTAGGCCAACTTTCAGAAATATGGTCTTTTTTAAATTGGTTTGCCTAAAAATTCATTTAATCTTTTGGATTGTTTACGCTGGAAATGTTTCCTCTGAAGAAGAATATTAACGATTTAATTTTTGTCGGCAACACGTTTGCAAAATATTTGCGATAAATTCCATATCAGAGAGCCGTCCGCGTTCTGATGTTAGTAAGATTTAAGGAGTGCGTGATTCGAGATAAATTTTTTTGCCTTATCAGTGGAAAGGCGTGCACTGTGTAGAGTGTTGTGAGCATTAAGAAGGCTCAGTGCTAGCAGGTATGTCTGCGTCTCTGCGATAGAAATGCGACAATGACATCAAGGATGTTTACAGACTCATACGATTCTGGTCTTAAAAGTGCAAGAGTGTATGGGAGATGAGTTTCGTATGGATGCAGGACGCTGCCGTTGGATCGGGGTGGAAACTTTGCCACCACTTTACCCATAGTGTGCAATCTCACAAACCATGCAAAGTCAGAAAACCATCAAGAATGAGCTCCAGTGCAAGGCCAAGCAAGACTGAATCTCAATTTCCAAGTAAATTTCTAGTGATATTCATATAATTTACGTGTTCTTTGTGACAAAGGAATACCACCATCACAAACAAATTTTGGCTTTTTTCTTGTGTTTGTTGGGCACAGTTGGGCTTTATTGAAAATTTATCTGTTAACCTTGATCATAGCCTAGGTGTTTCGGATTTTGAAATGCTGTCATTCAGTTATGCTGTATAGGTTTGAAGAAAACATGAGACGTATATTCCAAGCACATTGAAAAAAATTTTCTTGGGTATCTTCTTTTCAAAAGTTTTACTATGTCTAGATGACCAAAACATTAGTTCGCAGTAGGGCAGTTAGTTTTCGGCAACCATGCAAATTTCGACGGAAGTATTAAATAATTATTGCCTAGCTTTGTAGAAGAACATTTGTTAATGGTTGAAATTTAAGAATATGACATGAACGAATATCTTTGGAATTTCTGAGACACACTGTTCATTTTTCAATTAACCCTCACTTTTTTAATTATTTTGATTTCAAGATGGACACTTTTAGCTCAATTCAGAGGATGGTTGTTTCTTGCTGAGTGAGTGAAGCTAAAGGAAGTTGTAATAATAGGATTCTTTCTGGTCAAAAACGTAGTGTTGATTTGCAAAATTGCAACAATCGGAGATGGTGCTCTTTGTCAGATTCACCACATTTTTCAATTTATTAACCGTATGAAAATATCAGGGACAAAATTGTTCCACTGATTTTTCATGTTAAACAGCATTACGTGCAAATATTAGGCCAATTCTCAAGGTTTCGGGAATGGCACTATGGACCTGATTCTGCCTCAACTATCTTCTTACTCACTTTTAAGGTGTTATCATTTAGTAACTTGGAATAGTTCTTTCCATACTATTTTGTTTGCCACGCAAACCTACGCGAAAAGGACATTGTGGAAGCTGGATAAGTGAGTTACAAATGGCAGGTTTTAAACTGAAACATTCTATACCTATTAATTTGCAAAGGTTTTTCATTTTGTCCTTATGAACCTATCAACATAATGAAGTTGGTTTATTCTAGCCATACCAAATTTCGTCGAAGGTAAAGCAACATTTCCACACAATTTCTTTCAGTTTTTCAAAATGCAATACGCGACAAACTGGAACAGCAACAATTTTTTATCAGGACGTCTAGAAGCAATACCTTTGATTTTGAAATTGAAGGATACCATAGCTGGCATTAAAACGTATGAAATACAAGCCTCTGATTTTGCAGAAACCAAGTGCCGTCTTCATGCAAATTTCAACTTGCAGAAATTTTTGCTAAAAATATCTTTCTTAATGGAGAAAGCTTAGTGAGATCAGACAGTGATCCTAATTTAAAGCAAACGCATTCTTTTGAGCGACCTCAGTTTTTTTTGACCTAATCTGAAACAACCAGGTAAGTAATGTAACTGTGGGCGTACTAACAAATAAATGTCAACTTTCCTCTATTAATTAGTTACTAATTGTGGTCTTAGAGTGACAGTGTTTACATTATGTTTATGAGCAAAATGTGCTTCTAATGAAGCAACGTGAAGCATTTCTCCAAATGAAATGCTCTCACTTTCTTATCAAGCATTTTAGGTATGATATTGTGTTTGGCCATGTGGAATGTGTTTCGCAGTACGATTATCCTTTTATGCTGGTATTTCTCAAGATTTTTCCGATATTGTATCACATGTTGTTTTTTCATATTCGCTACGCGTAACTTGTTCCGCACGAGCCTGTTCTTGAAATGCGCAGCAGAAAACACAAATGAATTTAAAAAAAGCCAATTTCAAGCGATGTCTTCAACAGTTTCTTTTCTACAAACTATGGTCTGTGCGGGATCGAATCACGCCTACAGCGCATCGGAAATCATGTCTTTGCGCAAACAAGAGGCTTCTGACCATTGGATTTGGTGGCTATCATGGGCAATGCAGGTTTAATTTACTAAGAGTGTTCCAAATGAGAGTGGTTTAACTTGAGCAATCCTGTGTAGCATTTGATTACAGAGTGATTTAATATTGCAAAGGATTTTGTTCTCAAAGAGATAGTTGCAATGATGGATTGCATATATTTCTTTGACGCTAAGCTTTCCATACGACCCAGCAATCTGCTCACTTTCAACCTGGATAACCCAGGGTACCATTGCGAATCACTGCTTCAAATCAACATTTTTGCTTTTAGCGCAGATCTAGTAAGGTGAAGTATGTGTTACTGCATGAATAGATTGAAATTTGGAGAAAACAAATTAAAACACAACCAGACTGATTTTACTGTGCATTTATACCAACTCTGTACGGTATTGTCAAATAACTTTGGATCTTGAATAAAAAGTCTGCACCAGCAAAATGTCGGGCAGTTTTGCATTGCGTATAATCGACCTTCTTGAGCAACACCTCAGTTCCACTATAGAAATGTCACCTATCACCAATGCTATACGATGAATACAAGTGTTAAACAGCCTAATGCAAAAATTACGGACAAAGCGACTGAAGTCAAAGGCTTTTAGTAAGTTACTGATTTTCTACGAAAGTGTGTCCTTTACGATCTTTCTCGAAGGCGTCCGTAGCTTAAACACTGAGCCATTGGGATCTTTTTCTTGGTTGCGCATGAAATAATGATATCTTTACTTTGTCTTAACAGGCTGCCGTTCTTTGCAACTGCACGGTTTTCTTCCGAAACGTATGTAGACAAAAACCATTACAAAATGTTGTGTATTTGCGATTATTTCGCATTTCTGAAAGTGAAATGCCTCACACGAACAGCAAATTGATACAAAATTTCCACTGTTTCGTAAACCACGGCAAAAGTCTTCAATTTACCGGCACTTTCTTCTGTGAGACTTGTTTTCACTTCGACGCAGCCGGCATTGACATGCAGCAGGTAACATGAGTGTGTGCCTAGAACCGTTTCTTTTTTGAATTCTCCTTTTCAAAGACTGTGGCAGAACATTATATCTGAAAAGCTTTTTTGTTCTTCCAAATTGTACTGTCAAAAAGCATCTTTTGTCGCAAAGCACAGATGAAATTAGGTCCGTGTTTCTGCATTTGAGGAAGACATCTGTCCATTGTGCTAAACCGACAGTGTTCCTATTTGAAGTGATAAACACTTCACATCTGCTTTGATTCAAGAACCTGCAACAATATTTTAAAGCTTGGAAATTTGCTTTTCACTTGGTAAATTGACTGCAGACTACTGCTATTTGTACTCGTGCAAATAGTAATTCGAAAAGCTATTAAAGTTTTCAAAGCTTAAGCATCACGTTCGATCGTGCTGCTCTACAATTATTGCCATATGTTGATGGAAGATGAATAAACAGACAAAATATTCGCACACTGAGCCTGAGCCATTCCTTGCATGTAGTGTAATGTTGCTTAATTGATAACTGCATGTCAACTGTGTGAAGGATGGTACTTTCAGGTAACATTGACGTGTTGCTTTGCCAAACAGCAACGAAAAGATACAAAGATGTAAAAGTAAATGCGTTAATTTGTAAAAGAACACCACGTAAACACTAACGCGTAATAAAATTCCAATTCATTCATTACAAACATAAAATAAATTTAAAATAAGCTGACCTTGTAGAAGTGAACTATTTATCTCCCCCAAATGGTGATTTGCGCAAAAACACTAATGTCGTGAACAAGATTAATTTTTTCCGCAGTGAAAAAATTGAGGTTATCCAGGTTCAATGTCGTGTTGTGGTTGTTTGCGCCATATTTGTTTTAATAATCCAAGCATTCGAAACTCCTTTTAAGGGGAAGATATGACAGTTATTTGTAAATACAGTAATAATTAGGATTTCTTGACCATCACAAGTTTTTTGAAATGGTCCAATCTTTAGTTATTCAGTAGGGAATTTCATAGTTGCCAATTGCCGAAAACGCACTTACACGGCATTAAAAACAAAAAACACGGTTTTTCTGGAATTTTTTCATCCGTAAATCACAATTGCCTAAACAAATACGTTTATGAATTTCAGGGTATTTAGACTAAAAAATCATTGGCTTTCTTTAGGAGCTGTGCTAATGTGTAGAGTAGGAAAAACCTGTATTTTTCTTTATCCTCTTTTTGACGTCAGCGAACGTTGAATTAATACGTCTTTCATTCATGGAGAGTCAACGACAAAAAACATTGAAGCCCTGTGAGCACCGAGGGTAAGTTTGTAATAATAACTAACATTTTCATGACTTGGCAACAAATGATCATGCGATCCGAAAAATATTTTTAGTTTCAGCTGATCATCAGCCGTAGTTAGTCTTCGTCGGAGAGGCAAACGAATTACAAAAGGTGAAAAAATATACCTAAATTTTGCCGATCTAAATGATACACTGCAATCGCACAGATTGCACGAAAAATATTACCTCCTCTCACGTAGACCCAATTGGTTTCGAAAGTCCTGCTCTTCATTGCTGTTCGAGGACGAATGCTTGCGATGTGTTGTCAAATTCAAGGCTTCCCGAACAGGAAACAAGACATAAACCAATAAGATGAACACCGTGCACTGCTGAAACTGAAACGCAATGCATTAATTCAACTCAAATGTATTCCTGTTTCTATACAACATTTGATCAAACATCAGTTTTTGATGCTTGATAACGGGATATTTAAGTAGGGAGTTTCCATTCAACTACCAATTACATGTTCAAAAGAATGCAGTTTACAACTTGATATTTGTATTGATTTCTGAAAGGTATTTCACAATTTCTAAACCAAAATACTTTGCGTTTATTATATTTTATTATGAAACAGCATCAATTTCCTTTTAATCAACCGCTTTCCAGGGCAACTGTGGAAAATTAGCGGAAGCTATGAAACCATAGCGATCCTTGGGAACGAACGTTCACCACAGCCATCCCGAGAAGAAGAAAATTTCAGGCTTCGGCCTGCCGCCAACTGCTGTAACCAAGGTTAACAAGAAAGCGTACTCTGAAGAATAATATTTTACTACAATCAAAAAGTGTTGAGATATTCAAAATTCATATGAAAGCAATAGTTGAATACACACATGCACTTAGAAAACAACCCGATATAGTTTTAGAAAACGAAACCGACAAATTAAGTACGTCGCTAGATCTTAACCTAAACATGAACCAAAAGCTAATTTTGACGCTCCGAAATAAACATATGGAAGTTTAAATAAAACTATATTCTTTAATTACTGGAACAAATTTTAAACACCCTATACCTCAACCTTAGTATTTACGTCCTAATTGATGAAGTGCAAATCGACTTCTACATTTCCAAAGTAATTCCCACCTTTGCTTTCATCACGATCTTCTTTTGAACTACCACTCCAGAATTGTTATCCGAGTTTTACAAGTGTTCTGACGATTGTGAAGAACATGCAGCGTTTTGCAATCATTTTATGCTACACCAATGGCTGGGAATTTTTTTTAGGCATGCGGAAATTTTGTTTCAACATCGTCACCACAGCCACGAGCTGCATACCGCCTTAAGGGACGAGCAATTAGTGCAGCAATGGTTGTTTGATCACAATCGTAAAGCTTCAATGCTTGGACAAATATTCAAGTTGACTTTGTTGGCAGGATGTGCATAGCGGTAATTTTCAGAGGACGATACATGGATCACGCGTGCGTGGGATTTGTAAACATAACCTAAGAATTTTGTTGCCGTCAGACCAACGAAAAAACTCCAGGTTCCGTTTACAAAGGTCTGCCAGTGTCTTTAATCAAAACGCTTGTTTGTATTCTTACCTGCGTGGTGAATTTTACGCATGTTTAGCGCAAGTCCACGCCGAAAGTTAACTGCCCACTAAAAAAATCGCAATGTCCGACCACTGGAAATCCACACCTTGACGTATTTCTACAAGCAAATATGCGCAACTGATATTGGCCAGATTTAGCTCAATATTTGACAAGACCAACAAAAATGAAAAGTGCCAACGAAACGGAAGTGCTTAAGTGAATCAGACATTTGCTGAGCGTGTTTTCGTTTTGATGAACTGAATATACTGGCTTTTCCAGCAACTTGAAAAATTCAGTGTCGCAATATGATCACTGCTTTTGGTGCAGGAACGTCAGCATTGATAATGTGGACGAATGTTTCACGCCACTCTTCTTCAGCATGAAAGTCAGCTGCTGTTTATTTTCATCGGTTGTGCCTCAACCACCAACACAACCTTCGGATATGCATTGTATAACTTCGTTTCGTTTGTTTTTAAAGCAAATTCAGCCAGCGGTGGGTTTGGAATATTAAGATCTTACGCTTCATCTACTGAATGTTCAAAAAAATGAGAGCAGTGCTACTGAAACGATGCGGACGTAACTTGATCGAGGTTCGTTTAAACATTTTACAGACTCCTTTGGAGTTACAGCTAACGCAGATAAACCAAGCAAAACCCTGCAAGTTACTTCAGAATTTACTTCCCTTACTAAGAGAAAAATTCATCAGATGGGTCACGTTCGAAGATTTGAAAATCCACATTTCAATAACAAAATCCAACAAAAAGCAGCTGGATGATTTTTTATGCATAAATGATGCACTGTATAAATGATACATCGTGACTGAAGACAACGCTACCTAAAAGTAAATTTTGCGCATAGCACTGGATGTTGTGTTTCTTAAGGCCAATCTACACAGAGCAGTTGCCAGAAGTAGCCAAGCACGATTCTTTGTTTGTTTTATTGCGCCCAGGAGTTGCTGTGCCGAGCCGTGCACGAGCGCAGAATACCCGACGCAACAAACCAAACAGAATCGTGCGCGGCTTCTGGCAAATCCTCAGTGTACATTGGCCTTTCATTAAGGTCAGGAGAGCTAAGATACTAAAAGTTAGATCAACTGTATTTGCACAGAATTTCAAAGCTACTCTGACATTACCCAGCATGTTTGGATTACAGTTGAGGATTTACAAGTGCACAATTACTGTAGTATGTAGTAAATACACACACGTTATATCGACGGAATGTGCAGCTGTTCAACCAATGGTAAAGAAAAGGCTGGTTGAGAAACACCTATGAGGACTTTGAAATGGCTTTTGTAATCATAGTGGAAAAGCAAATATTCCAGGTTTACCTGAAATTCACAGTTTACCATGGCATTTCATACAAAATGTTCGATATCGCACGAGGGATAAAATGAATTTAGAAGCAAATTTACATTTGAAATAAAGTTCCATTTTTTAACTCATTTATAAAAACCGTAGTAAAAATCTGATGGGCAATAGAGTTACATATGAGATTATTGATTTACTGCTTACAGCCTGTCATATGAAGTGTTTGTGTAATTTATTTGTCCTCCTGAGATTTATGTCGAAATTACAAGACCCTTAAAAACCAAACAGATTAATGGTTATGCATATGCGTTACCATTCGACCTTCTGAATCAATTTCACAAAGGTAAAATTTGCTTTTGGATATCTTCATCTTCGCATTTTATAGATATAACAGACTGGTTGGTTGTAAGCTGGTGTATTGGAGAATTTCAACATTACTAAATATGTTACAGCACACTTGAAATAGTTTGGTATGATCGAATATTTGGCAATTGCATCAACCTTTGAAATTTATGTTTGATATCCGCCAGATTTTTTCTGCTCAATGTATATCAAGACTCAAATGTCTCAATGTACTGTATATAAAGTTTGTTGTTCTACCTTCCACTTTTGATAAGTGAGATTATTTTCATTAGTAGTAAACGGATTTTCGGAACCCTTCTATATTAAACATCACCAAATATCATCACTTAATGCAGGCGCTAGTTGGCGACTTGAAATGCTATAACTACTGCACAAGAAAAATATCATAGGCGGAAACAGCAATATCACTAACGTTGGTCGTAAAATATTAGCACAATCAGTACTGGAGTTTTTCCATACTATAAAGCAAATGCTTCTTACGGGATAGCCAAAAACACCTGTAAACACGAAAACAAGTTTTATTTTTATTTTTTATGAAACAAGTTCATTACAGAACGACACGTGAGTTGATACTCTACTTTCAACATTAAAAGATTGTAGGATTTTTTGAGTTATTACACATACATGGCAAAAACAAAAGCATAAGTTTAACATAAAATATTTTCGGAATACTCTGCTATTAAACGTTATACGTAATGATCAAACGCCTGCAGGAAGCACATTTATGTTCTGTTTTGTACAGTTTTCGGAAATTAAAAAGGATGCCGCAAAAGCATTCCTGCCAAATGGTATCGATGATGCTTTCCATGTTTCTTAGAAAGTCTTCGGTGTGGGTCAGTCTTCGCATGCCACACCGTGGACAAGTGATGAGGACAGGGTTTCTGCGGAAGTTCTCGAGGTTGTGTTCTTGCAGAATTCCTTCCATTCCCGATTCGATGATCCTGAGTTTCCCTTCATTCCTGGAGTCAAACGAGTCACCGAACAACTGTTCCATTCGATTACTGAAATATCTGTTCCGTCTTTGTCGAAACACTCCTTGTCTTTCGTTTGACTCCAAGAATGAACTGAAACGAGAAGGTTTCGGACAACTGGCATTTTCAACAGAATCGCTTTCCTCGACCACCTCTATTGTATCGTCCATCAACATCACGTAAGGCACCTTAGATGAAGCTGTACGTCTTGATTGTGTGTTTGATGCAGATAGCTTGCGCATCAGGAGAGCCGTATCAGTTGGTACCAATTCGTCATTTACAACACTTATGTCAGATACTGCTTCTGGACCCTTAGAGAGCGATTCCTCAATTCTGCTTCCTGCTGTTTGTCCATCAGTGGTTACTGAATGCTGGGTGATGTTCTCCAAATTCGCTTTGTCAGATGTTTCCTTAGATTTAACATTTTTGTCTTTTAACAATGGACTGCTGGTTGCCAAAATTTCCTTTCCTGGGTCACAAAAAGAGCGACTGTGATGGAAAGAGGATTCCACATCAATGTAAGGTACAGGAGGATCATGCATGATGACCAAGCTATCGGAAACGGGGCAAGATTTTTGGTTATTTTTAGGATTTAATACAAGGATATTCTGATGAGTTATTGATGTTTTTTTTGTTTGGTTTCCACTTTTTTCAAGTTTTCTAACATCTTGGAAATCTTTCACATTCTGTTTATCTTGGTAGATTTTTCCAATACATCCATTACCCTCGTTAGTGTCAAACGTTGATAAAGCATACCCAGGATCTACATTTCCACATTCTAGCTTACATTTAGCTTCTAAACCTGGTTCATCCTTTGCGCAAGAAGTCGTTGTGACTTCTAAACATCTATTTTTTGTTGGAGAAAAATCATGACCCCAAACGTGTTCCTTGCTTCCTTTCCTTTTGTGGTAACTGATTTTGTTGAACGTACATATGACATCCATCCCACAGCTATCAACTGTTTCCGAAAACGGGGAATTACTTGCCGTGCTATCAACAAACGGACATTCTTGTTGGCAAACTACGTGTGTGACTTCGGGACTGAGGACGTTTTTCATTTTCGAAGACGTCGTCAACAATTCCCTGACTGACGTTTGTGAGGTTTCATTTGAATCATCACCTTCCTTGTCACTCAATTTCTGCTTTTCATGGTGAAAGTCATCTTCAGGTATCATATTTCGCAAGATGTTTATCAACGTGTCTACTACAGTTAATTCCGCAGAACTGAAACTGCATCTCAAATAACTTAAAAAGAAATATTGCAAATCAGCAATTTGTTTTCTTCCCTATAATTTTGCTTTAAAACAATTCAGAAAATTTGTTGGATTTCAGGGAAGATGTAGTGTTTTCAAAACGTCTTTCGTTATTGAGATAAACTGCATGGAGTGCCAACATTAACGGAACAAGTAAATCGTTTCAAAGTAAAAATTATCCTTATTGTGAGGAAGACGCAGAACCAGGAAATCTCAATTAAGCATCCCTGAATTATATCTTAACAGCAGGTGAGATATACTGACGCTGAAAATGTGCAACATGAATAGAAATTAAACGTTTGAAGACTTTCTGAAATATCTGCAAATTCTGCAATAATTCATTTTAATATGGAGCGTACAAGAAATTAACAGTCTTGGTGTTTACACAATAAGACCTAATTCCAAAGAAAATCACTCCAATCAAGATTGTGATGAACTTAAACAATATAGTTATTGGCAGGAAAAAGGAGCAGGTGACAAAATAATGGTTATGAAATGGCTGACACAAAATAGAACAAACAAAAAGAAAATGCTTTAGATCCGGAATGCCAATGAATGTGATGCATGACATTCATTCGCATGTTAATGACAACCCAGGTATATGTTAGCTTAACATCAAGTTTCTTCAATGTCATTGCACTTAAGGTATGACCCTATGGAAATGTCATTTTTTCGCGAACTTCGTGGCGGCAAAAACCGTGCATTTGTCATATTTTCAAAGTATTTTTGCATACCCTTTTTGTCAAACTTGGGGAAATAAAAATAAATGTCAGTATCAAATCATAAATTAACTTTCAAAAGATTGTGAATTTTCTGCAAAGAGGTTTTGAAAATACGATGTCAAAATAAGAAAAGTATCTATGAAAAAACAGAGATTCGTGAGGAAAACATTTTAAATTTTGCTCCCTGTGAAATTAGGTCAGTGAGATCATTTCAATGGGTTAGGAGGCACTATCACATCACTATTCCTTCAGGGCAATTTTGAGAATATATTCAAGACATAAAAATGTAATATCTTATTCTATGTTTACCTGAACGTTTTACGAAATCTTTGGAGAGTTCAGTGGAAACACATTGGTAGAATCTTTCAAAAAAATTCCAGCTGCCGAAGGCACCATTGAATATAGGAATAAACGCGATGCAGTTTATTTGATGCTATTTGGCGATGATCCCACTCGGGTTAAAAAAAAACTAAACCTTATTTCAATCGTTTAGGATTGTAAGCGCCATGGACATACCTTTTACGGATTTATTCATTTTGTTTCGCCACAGAAAATTTTAACCGAATCCTGGATTAATCGCGAAAGCCAAAACCAAAACGAAACTTCAAAACCTAACTCCAACAACAGCAATTTAACAATAATTGAACTAAGCAATTATCTGACAAAATGCTGCAACTGCGTAAATCCATTCGCAATGAGCTACCTCTGGATTTACATGTGGTTGTTTCGCTTTTTTTATGCAGAGAGTGCTTCACCAAGTCAAACGTCACCTCACAATGAATAAAAACGCATTCATTTCGATTGCTCCTCGTCAACCATGGCGCAACGTTTTGTAACAATGCTGTTTCATAGTTCAGTACATTCATATGTTTTGAGCACATGTCATACTGTCAACAATTTAATTAAAATTGTTACCGTAATGAATCCTTGTGGAATTGGCTAATTAATTATCGAAATTGTAGCCATAACTTTCGAACCACAAAGGCTAGGAAGCCAATTAAGGACTAAAAAAACGGACTGTTACCTTAGTTTCTTTTAAACAAAAAATTGCCTCGTGGTTGGGGCCCAGTCTCCGATGATGTTATCCAAAACCCCCAAACCTACCCAAATTATGACGTCACCCACAAGAAACCTCAAATCTACAACTTTCAAATTTTTTCTTTTAATGGAAACTACAGGACTCTCTGCGTGTTCCGAGGGTTTCAACAGCTCTCTACCTCTATCAGCAGCCGAATTATAGCCTGCTATATTTTAGCCAAAGTGTCCAAGAGTTACTTTCATGTAAAAGCCTTTACAACTCGAATTGCAATATTTTCACAATAAGACTTAGCTAAGAAGCTAGTCGAAATTATATTCAAAATCAATACAATGCATCAATTCAAAACCGTAATCACGGGGGAGGCATTCGGGGACAGTGCCTCCCAGACTTATATTCTGCCTCTCCAAATTTTCTTCTATCCCGAAAAATTGAACATATTAATGAAAGACCGTGCCCCCATTAATTTTTTTTTGCCTCCGCAAACCGTGAAACCAGGCTACGGGCCTGCATCAATTAAGAAAGTGCGTTTCCGACTTTTATTCCACATATTTCTTGATCAATGAAGCACTGTGCGTTGCCTTCCGTCCTACTGATCACGTTTATGAAACTTCCAGATGTTTCCAACCGACTTCCATTTTGTGATAAGTCGGTGTTTGCCACGGCCAACTCGTTTGCAAGTTGCAAGCTTCTTGGCGTTACATTTCAATGATACAAATGCAGTAAAAGTAATTTTAGTTACAGCAACAGCTCCGATATCTCTGTAGGACATATCCCGTTTCAGTATCATTATATTTCAATAAAAGTGATACAAAATTTATGTCCTAAAAAATGCTAAGAAATTGCAATAAATGTTAAGGGAAATTCCATCTCTTTATTTGCATGCAATGAATTCAAGCAATCTCAATGATGATCTGAGCAGGCAAATATGCCTGAAAACCTGATACAGCAGCAATATCAATCAAACTTGTTTTTATCTCTTTTCTCCCAGACTGCTTTTCATTATCTACAAGCTTCCTCAAAGCACAGTTATTGTGAAGTATTCTACTTTATGCAACGCTAGCTTTGTTCAACTGCGACTTTCCTGTGGGCCAGTCAAACAGAACTAGCGTTTTCTGAAACCTCATCAACTTCTTGCCTGGTTGTTGTGCAATGCTGCCTGAAGGTCATTAACCTGAAATCAAGCAATCAGAGGGCTATGTGACTGCTTCATGAGAGTTCCGGTGATTGCAAAAATTAAACGATGTCCACACAAGCTTTCTCATGGAAACGTTTAACAAATCATTTTAATTCCATGTTTATTTCAATCGGGGGTGATTGCAATCATTTAGGTTTACCGTTTCACTGCCTTGTATACTCGACTCTTGCGTTTGGGAGTGAGACGTTATGCAATGCTAATGAAACGCTTGCATTTTTCTAAAATGTGAAAAAAAGCATTTGGTAATAATTCTCTTTCATCTGTTGCATTACCAAAAGTTCACATTGTACTGTTCGTTGTTCAGAACGGTTCATAAAACATCATAAATAACGGAAAAATTTTGACCATTGCTGACAACCAGAAGAAAATAAACAAATAAGAAATATGCCCATTTCGGGGAGGTAAAATAAATAAAAAATAATTCTTTCAAAATATTTATAACAATGCACGAGTCTATAATGCTAAGTGATCGACATTCTTTGCATTTCATCTGCAAACACAAAAATATGTTTTCCCGATATTGGCAGAAATTTTTGAAAAATGCAAATGCCATGATCAGCAAAAAGTATCGTGGTAATAGTATGTGATGACGAAGTTGAGATTTGTCAAACTTCCATGTCTGACTTATTTTGAACGGAGCGTATATAAAACGTACTGTTATGAACTACACCTGATGATATAAACATGAGGTGAAACCTTATTTCGTAAAATCACAATCAATCACAATTCTCCTTCTTCTACTTTTTCAATAACGGCACCTTACCAATCGGTCAGAAACATAGAACATTTGACGCTCACAGCTCAAAAACTGTTTTTGACAGGTGTGCAAAAACGCATTTCAGATTGTATTGAACAAGTCATTTTTCTGTTGATCGATATACGCGATGTAGAATACTATTTCTAACAAATTGCATGACAAGGAATACTGCGTTTTGCAATAAATAGGAGTTCTGGAATTACTTTGAATAAAAAATGATTTGCTATTGGGATGAGCCTACGCAGTGCCGGATTAACAATAGCAGCAAACGTAGCAATTGCTGCTGACCCCGCGCTTTTGGGGGCTTCGCGGTTTTCCGCAATAAAAACAGTCTCAGTCTAGAAATTCTTGTTTGATTTTTTTTAAAGAGTTACGTAAAAAAAGGATTAAGATTGCAATCAACCAATCTTGGCATTATAGCGGATTTGTTGCTAAATCTAGCAGGATTTTTTCACTGTTAGATGTAAAATTTCCAAATATGTGCTTTCCACGATTGGTGTAAGCAAGGAATCGATCAGCAAATTTTTAATAGGAAATCGATTTCACGTAAAATTACGCATCCTCAGTCCTGAAAATTGCAAGCAAAGCTTACGGGTGAAAAGTTGAAAGGCTGAAGTAACAGCAGAGAAAAAAAAAGAAACTCAAGACTACAATCAAAATTTTGTAACACAAGCACATAAATCATAACATCTTAACAAACTGACTGACGTTAAGAATACAAGTGGCGACAAAAAAACTGACTCATGAACTAAGTTTTTACTCAAAAATTAAAAAGACGTTTACTCAAATAAATAAATGACTGAAACATCTAACTTGTTGATGCTAATGGCTGAAAAATTTCTCCAACTAAAAACTAACTCTTGGTGAAATGACTAACAACGGTAGAGAAAACTAGTAAGCCATGTGCGGGCAGTAAGTCTCTAGGGTACGCATTTAAACCTGCCACGAGTTCGCTTTAAACGCTGCGGTGGGAGTAAGCAAGCTGTGTTGAGAGAAGCTAGCGCACAAAGCGGAAGACAACATCGGATTGAAGTATGTACTTTCCACGATGGGTGTAAGCAACGAATCTATCAGCAAATTTTTAATAGGAAATCGATTTCACGTAAAATTACGCATCCTCAGTCCTGAAAATTGCAAGCAAAGCTTACAGGTGAAAAGTTGAAAGGGTGAAGTAACAGCAGAGAAAAAACAAACTCAAAACTACAATCGAAATTTCGTAAAACAAGTTCATAAATCATAACAACTTAACTAACCGACTGACGTTAAGAATACTAGTGGCGACAAAAACTGACTCATGAAATAAGCATTTACTCAAAATTCTTAAAAGACATTTGACTGAAACAAATAACTAATTGATGCTAATAGCTGAAAAATTTCTCTAACTAAACACTAACTCTTGGTGAAATGACTAACAACGGTAGAGAAAAATAGTAAGCGATGTGCGGACATTAAGTCTCTGGGATATGCATTTAAACCTGCCAAGAGTTCGCTTTAAACGCTGCGGTGGGAGTAAGCAAGCTGTGTTGAGAGAAAAGTTAGCGCACAAAGCGGAAACAACATCGTATTGAGTCAAACAACACAAAGCATCG
>Ga0210059_1002424_pt1 | contig 29199 bp, 18 predicted proteins | sample Ectturendosymbi2_FD_188042 | JGI IMG/M metagenome (GOLD analysis project Ga0210059, IMG submission 188042) | Ecteinascidia turbinata endosymbiont from Florida, USA - Sample 2 (SPAdes) (version 2) | ecosystem: Host-associated > Tunicates > Ascidians > Unclassified | place: Key West, Florida...
GGTAACTACACAATTTACTTTGAAACGAGCAAAAATGCAAACGTCTATTCTAGACTCTTATCAGTACAGTAGCAACACGATAATATTGCTTGCTACGCAATATAAGAATGACAATACTCCTTTTCATTGGAGTTCTGCAGTGTCTGGCGCTCTTGCGTCGTTGCGAGCTTTTTGTCAGTGAAAGATTGAACATCAAGTAAGAAAGTGCTGTGTGAAAGGCTTGATACTGACGAACGTGGCTGGGTGCGTGAGAGACGCAGGTCGTCTGTATGAAAGTGGTTAGAAGCAGTAGCGTAACCAGCCCAAAATTTTGGGGCAAATGTTTTAAATGTAAGCGAGGAACAGTACTTTCTTCGGAACACTGCCTGTCAAAGCACAAATTTCACAAGACGTGCTAGAAATTTGAGGAGGGCATGGTCCCCTTGGCCCTTTCTGGCTACGCCTATGGTTACAAGAAAATAATGAAAAAGACGGTGGAGTAGCCTACTTACTTGATGTTCAATCTTCCAGTGAAAAAAAGTTCGCAATGACGCAACACTTCCAGACACTGCAAAACACCGATGAAAAGCAATGTTGTCAGGATTGGATGCTACGTTTGGTTGTTACCAACTTGTAGATTGTCCGCAATAAATTGCTTGTTGAAACTCTACGTCTTAGTTAAATCAGCTAGAACAGTTTCTCGTGAGTTTTACTTGGAAACACGTGTCTACATTGGGTTTACTTCATATGATTAACTGAGAGTGTTGCAAAAATACTTTGCTGTGCAAAACTTGTCTTCATGCTGTGTATCATCAGCTTATAAAAGGCTTTACTTTCTGTTGAAGATCTAAGGCAATCGTAGAACCAATATCGGCACCACAAAAGATGTATCTTTGAGGGGGCGCTTCACATGAGAGAGGCATACTTTGATGTTTTCAGACAAACGGTCAAATAGGCCACACCCGCGTGAGGCCCCCAAAACTAAAATGGCCTAGGGCCCCGCGCTCTAAAGCCGTCCTTGGTTACACTACAATCACAAAATGTCCATAAGCTAGAACAAAAACGGATTAGTTAGTAGCCACCAATCTGTTGGCAGATGGCTTATTTTTTGTGTTTTGTAGTGAGAATATTTTGACGAAACTTGTTGGCTATCAGCAGCCTACTTGTCTTTGTGTCAAGATGGAATTCGTGGTTGGAACCGTTTTGGTTTCATGTGAACTGTATTCACTTTTGTTGAGCTGTTTTCGTCCATGTGGGGCCGGCACAATTGTGTACGGAAAATGGTGTTTCGTTTCACATGTGCAGTGCTGTGGAAGTTTCATGGTTAACATTGAATATTCGACATAGCAGTACACGTGTGTGATTGCATCTACAGTGGTGTTTAGATGCCTCTAGAGAATAAAAACGCTACTTCATTTTTAGCGATATTCATAAGCCTATGCTGGGTTTGATAGGGTAAATCATAGCAACTTAATCTTCAAAACACCGAAAAATCACCATGCGAGATAGACATTTTATGTTGGCCCCACTACATTTTTCTTGGCCCCGCTGTGGCCCTCCTACTTTTTAAGTTCTAGAATCGCCACTGCACCCGCCTGTTCTCAAGTACAACAACAATTTTCATGTAATCTAACAAATCTGTCACGTATTTGTAATCTATGTACTTTAGTGAATCTAGTGTGCGTTATCATGAAATTTAGTACTTTTTAATTACAACAGAGTGGCGACACTGAAATGGATTGCTTCTTAGCCAAAGTTGGGCTTCAAGGCATATAAAATGTATAGTGCCGCCAGGTTCACGCATTCAGTTTTAAAACCGTACAAAAGCAAAAATTTACGTTAATCATTTATAGCTACGGCTGACACTGGAGACAAGGATAAGTTATGTTTGTAGCATGCCAGAGGTATCAAATGAAATTCTGCGATGGTTTTGAAATGAGGCTTGCATCACCATTAGGTGGGATACAGCAAGCTGGTGCGCCAGAAACAACCGCGAAAAGCGTTAGGCCTACTTGTTTTTACGCGTTCATTTGCGGTTCATGATTACAAGTGGTTAACTTCCACGCGGAGTTTAAACGTCAACCAAAGGTCATTATAATTTGATTCACTTGTACTTAAACTACTGTATATACAACGTTTGATTATTCACAGACAAATCGCAAACATAGCACTTTGATCAGATTTGACGAAAAGCTGAAACAGGGTAGGGGAAATATTTTTAGGCTTACACATTAAAAGCTTGATTACCGTAGTTATTCGATTTGTAAAGTTTTGTTTTCATTTCGTGCGGCTTATAATCAACGTCGGCTTACATTTTTTAATTCTTTACCTTACCGAGAGGTACTGATGACGCTCAGTCTTTCCTTGGCTCAGTTTTTTGGCCTAATATTGGCCAAGATAAACAGTGTAAGAACCTGTGACCAACTGTGTATGTCTCACGTGTAATGTGCTGCAATGTCTATGTTTAATAAAGTTTGAAGATGTGTTTCATATTAATTTGTTCTTTTAAAAGGTTTTCAAAGAAATACAATGAATTGTTAAGCTAAAATTGATTTCAGATTTAAAATCTATATATACTGTACATATAAAGTAATTAAAGAAGTTAACACAAAAACTAAATAGTATAATGGTACTATGATACAGGGGTGGGCAAACTTGTTGAATGAAAGAATAATTTGCAGAAAACAAAACACCAGCGAGTCACCAAGCCAGTTTGTGGTGAAATACATAGAGTAAAGAAGGCAAGTTTTACATATATTGACCTACAGTAAATGAAACACAATAAACGCATTATTTATCAGTATTAGGTTGTTGTTTGATTTGCTAGGCTGATAGGCTCAAAAAAAATTTGGACAATACGATTTTCAAAGCTGTGTGAATTCATTCACCCAAGTATTTGGTTTGGTAGGGTTGCACGTTGTTTTGATTTTGCGAACTTCATTACAGAGGATAAACATTCACAGCAATATATCGTGCTAAACAAGACGAATGAGTCATACACACTGGTCTTGTAAGTTATGGTTATTTACGTAGAGTGGCATTGACTGATTTTTTAGTGCCAGATCTTCTTGCATTTCGGTCAGTTTCATTTCTACAACCGGTTGGCGAACCGGACAGCCATCACTAACTGCATTAACGTTGAATGGATTTGCAAGGAATGTAAAGCTTTGTTTTAATTCCTACAAATAGCCAAAATTGACATGGAACTTCTCCAGTGACTTTCAATGTACAGTAGAATTTGTCTAATTCGTCATTTCGCCACTTTTCCCTCGGTCCCGGCAGAATTCCTATCTTTTGTGTACATTTCTGTTCGTCTAATTCGCTTCATTCGTCACCTCTTTCTATCCCTGAGAAGCGTTTTGTTCGGCAAATCCGTCATTTGCAGTTTCGGTTGTGATGTTTAAGCAGTTAACACGTGTGGGAATTCAAACAAAATAAGAATCTTTGTATGAGAATTGTTGCACACGTTTCTCGAATTTATGCACGAGGTGCGAAGCGCGACCCGACTCTCGATTGAGAGAACGCAGAAAGTCTTTCAAGTTTATTAAAGATTTCAAAGGTGCTTGATTAAATGCAGGAGTCTAGATAGAGTAATTATAGAGTATAATTTAGTAAACAACCATAACGTCATAAAGTTGTATTTTACTGCAAATAAAAGCACTAGCCTATGTATACGAGTTTCTTCGATAAAGTATACGAGCTGCTAGAGTTTCACCTGTTTGCATAATTCACTTTTTTCTAATCCCCTGGAAGTGACGAATTAGGCAAATTCTGTATTTTTTCCACTTTGTGGGACTCGGCAATCACCTCTTCGTGAAAGTATTCGTTCTCATTACGACACGGGAAAAATGTCAGGCTTACGACAATGTGTCTCTTAAAATTTTTGAAAACGATTTTATCTGGTCTTATCTTTGAGATATTATCAAAAATAATGCTATGTAAAAAACAAAAGTGCTATATGCTGTATCACTACTAGTTCTTGGTACTATTTGTACATAGAAAACATTACGTGGTCGGCAACCTGCCGCTCTTTTGAATATTTCATGCAGTTCCGACAAAAATCTGATACGCTTCTTGTTAAGCGAAAACATGTTCTTTGGAGTGAACTACATTTCTGTTGTTCAAAAATCTTCAGAATTAGTTTTTTCACAGTCAAAAACATTGACTAGAAGCTTTATTGCACAATCGTTCTACCAAGTAACTATATATTTGCTTTTAGTACCAGCAAGGAACAGAAACGTAGGAATGCAGTTTCCATATCTTGGTGGTTGTGCTGCAACGTATATGGGTCAGTATCGGTTTGCAGTCAATTGCACGTCGACTCCGTGAGGCGCCAAAACTAATGTCAAGTCAGGTGAAACAATAAGTAGCCAAGCCATGGTAGCGCGTGGTGTTAGAATAGTTAATCATGGAAAGCGGTCTGGTCATTTTGCTGCACTTGCGATGATACGTGTTGAAAGTTCCAATTCTAACGCAGCTTCACTTAATAACGGCTTCCAGCTCATAGAAGAAAACAAATTTGGAATTTTATAGAAGCGGTGTTTTCAAATCCGAAGGCACAAGACACGGCGCAGCCAACCTAACTTTGTGCAGCGAAGTCTCAAAGCGTTGAACTCGTATCCATCACAGAATCTTTTTCCGCACCATTGGCTACGCTCAGCATTTGACATAAAATGATTTTACTTCTTATGTGATTCGCGTACAATACACACAATAATGCGAACAGGACATCCCTAAACACGATAGAATTTCATTCAAAATTGAAAACAGGGTGCAGCGCAGTTTTCTGGTAGCTTGATCTGGTGCTGAGACCGTGCAATAATGTCACTCTTGCTTCGATCTGAAAGGTGGTTGGTCTGATTGTTACAAAACGTCAGCCGGTTCAAAGCTCGGCGAAGCTCCACGACAATGAACTTCCCAAATGTACTAGAAACCAACCCAGGAATGAAATAGGACATGCGCAAGTGCTATTATGATATTCACCAACCAATCCTAATTGAGCCAACCATTCCTGTTACAATGCAATAGCTGATTCACTTCATGTAACCAGGCCGCAAGCACTGTTGCGATCGGAAAGCCCGAACGGCAAGTGTGCAAAGCTTCGCACTGTGGCAGCAAGCAACAACAGAGATCACACGTCGTGCTCACTATATTGTTGCTTGTTCGCGCCACATGTAAATGGGTGTTATTCTTCGCGCACATCCCGTTCGTGGTAAATTGCACATTCAACGCAACGCGAACCGAGAGGTTGCAACAGCAGGCATGCCGACCGCAACTTCGCCAGTGTGACGAAGAGTAAAGTCGATCAGCTGCAGCGGATATAGAAGAAACTGAACCTGTGCTTTGTGACCGAGTGGGCCGGCAATTTCCTACGCAGTTCAGCACTCTGGCCAGCAGACGAAGCTCGCCTGAGCCGCTTGTGCAACAGACACGATTTGCATGAAGAAAAAAGCGTTCTCACTTGCTAGAAAATAAGGCAACTCCATCCAAACGGTGTCAGTATCCCACCGTCACGTAACAATGTGCGAAACAACTTGTATCAAAAACATCACATACAGAGCGATTAGATGCTGGCACCAATAGGCAATTTTGCGCACTCTATACTCTGAACTGTGTCGGTTTTTATAAAGCGAGAGAGAGCTGCGCTTGCCTTATATCAGCAGCTGCTGCGTGTAGTCAAGCAGTATGAAAAGTTTTGTCTCAAAACCATGCCCCGCTCCCAGTTAAAATTTACGAACACCAGCTACTGTTTCAGCGCAACCCGTTGTCATTCAACGCAGGCACAAAGGTCGTTACGGAAGCGAGAGCTTGAGATGTTTCAACCTCCGTTGCTCTTGAGTGTGCGCTGACCCAAGTGGTCGGCAGTTGGAAGAAAATTTAGGTTGGAAGAAAGAAGACGAAAGAAGATGGTATGACGTCGGCATCGCGTCATCAAACGTAAATAGCACGCGCGAATTAAATCAGCATTGCATCGGTCAAGCGCATGAGGAACTCACTAACAATTTAGTACGAAACATAGTGAAATGGTAAAATAAGCTAAAACTTCAAGAAATGCATTAATTAGCCGACTGCTTCGAATCATTCGTACACGGAAAAATAGCGGAAGACTGACAGGACGGTAAGCAGTCATGGATTGGAGGTGTAACTAAAGACTGCGAACAAAAGCTCCTCACTGAAGACCTTCCGTGCCGAGTCGAAGGGTGCATAACCTTGCAGTTGCCGCGATGCGCATGGCGCTCGCGTCAGACGACCTATGGCAATCCGGGAAACAGATAAAGTGATCGCGTGAATAAATCCTGGACATCAGCCATCTCCTTGCACATGTGCGATCCGGAGTCTCCGGGCGTGTTTGATGTTCGGCTGATCAGTCCACGCTTCACCTGGACACAAAACGAAAACAGAAAGATCGGTTAGACCAGCAAAGCACTTCAAACTAATTATCATCGGCTCGTACCGGTCGGCAATTGCTCCAGCGCTAAAGGGTAAAGCGAAGCACTATTGAGACTGCTGGGGACTGGGGATTCAACCTGACAGCTTGCTCTGGCAACAACCCCGCGCTGCTTTGACTTAGATTGATATTTCACCAGTCAGCTTTGTCGCCATGAGCAACAGACAGCGTAGGTAACAAACGTAACTTGTCAAACGAATAAAAAACGAAACGGTTCACAAAAGAAGGCAATCTAATGCTCGAAAATCAAACAAAGTATATTTGCCAGAGTCAAGCCAGCCCCAGAAGTAAGAGAATGGAACAGTTTAGATATACAATGACTTTGAGTGCGTCTGTGTACTGTAAGAAACATCTTGCAAGAACTAAACTTTTACTAACAATAATTACAAAAATCATCATATTATGCTGCACGTCGGTACTTTCACCAGAAGAACTGCAAACCGTACGCTCCACAAGCTTGCCTTCTCACTATACACAATATCTGCCTCACAAAAACAAGCAAGTATTGGCAAGAGATTCATGTTCACTTCAGATAAATTTAAACGAAGATTTAAATCACATATTGTCTCACTCAAACAAGGAATCTGAGAGAGATCTACTCGCCTTCGTTAGCATGTCGACCACGTGAGTATTCTTGGCACTTCGCATGAAGATATTCGCAATTGCGTTGATGAACCAGGAACCCTTCGTCATGTCTCGAAAGGCTTTGTTTCCTGAAAAACACATTTGCTGAGAGATGTCTCGCTGAACACAATCTTTTAAAAGTGGAAACACTCACTAGGTACATGCGATTGCGATCTATTGGCAATACAAGGGTGTTTGTCTGGAGAGCGCCTTGTGGAAGGACCAAGACTCGCACAAATAGCGTGTCACATATTGCAGCACACACGCGCTAACACACAAACGCGCGCAGTAACACAGACGGCGGAATTTCAAAACCGGAAAGACGCTTTATTTTCACTCCCAGACCGTCGTTTCTTTTTTGAAGACAGCGACATTTTCAAAACTGTCTGCAATTATACTCACACATTCAATCACAGATGTGTTCCTACTTTTGTTCAATGTGATACATTCGACATACTTTCAAGTGTCGCGTAGGCCACAAGCATGTCTGTCCGCGTCGGCAGGTGTTGCTGTCCGTCAGCGTCCGTCTGGTCGCGAGGCAGAAGACTACTAATGGTTTCTAAGCAGAGAAGAAAATATTCCCCCAAATTATAAAACGTTTTCAGTGACAAGCACGATGGCACAGATGTGCCTTGACTGCGAAAGGCCATCAAATATAGCTAGTGAGGCGACCAATAGCAATTACCACGTATTTTAACATTTTTCTGAAGTAAATAGCACAACCACCAGAATATGAGAACAAGTGAGAGTTCTTTTTTACAAAACCGCTACAGAGAAACCAACGCATACATGAAAAGTCGAAAAGCCTAGCGTTCGTGAACATTCAGTGATAGGGACTTGGGCAGCGCAGCTGGACAAAACACTTAATGCGACAAAGGTAGGTTCACATTATAAGAGGTTTACTAATGCACAGCTTTGAATGACACAAAACATACACGTTTCACTTCGTGCGGTTCGTGCTGACCAGATGCAATGTTAAAGGACGAGTCTAAAAGACTGAAATTAAAATAATAGAAAAGACCGCATCATAAGGCTAGCAGATGTATTTGTCACTATGAAGCACGAAGCAGAAGTCTTCGTATCAAACACTGTGGGTACGTGCAAGGAAAGGCTCCTGCTTACCACTCAGTTTATCGTCCACCATCACACCTCGATCTGCTTGAACTGCAAATCAAACGCAAAGTTTGGTTGAAAAGCAGCGTAGTATCTAATGCAACATATTCGGATCAACCAACGAAACAGGTAGAAACCAGACGCAATACCTTGCGTCGTTAATTGACGGCAATACCACCCGAATAGATTAAGTGTCAGTTTTAACTTGATCTTCGACGCTACTTGTTACTTCGTCGACAAATCGATGCACGTTTCCAACTCAGTCACGTGACGCCTTCGTTCGGGTACAATCTTACTTAATTTCAACAGATGTTTGCACAATAACGTTAGGGGCAAGTAGCAGTTATACTGATGTGACAACACTTTTACGGACAGCCAGGTATTTCGCCGAAACTCGTTGACGATACTTACTCTAACAAAATTCACGAAGTTTGCAATTCATTTAGAACTCCGCTAACTCAGCCTTAAAATCTTCATGCTCGCTAAAAATTTCTTAAGAGGGAACACTGGCCGGTGCGTTTGTCTCAAACAATACTAACGATCGGCGCATGCACTGAGACTAGCTCCAATTCATCTATAAAACGGAACAATTTACTTCACCTACGACAAAAACAGAGTATACAACGGGACAGTCGTAACTTGCCAATGCCTGACGATAGCGGAAAAACAAAGCAACGAACTCACCTCCACGGCAAGCTTGGAAAAAGAAGAGTTTCGGTTTCCCAGCAAGAAGCGGACAGTTACGGTTGTCGAAGCAAGAAAGCACATGCTCAGGTCTGATATATTTTCCATCTACGCCGAACATCACGCTCCCTTCCCCTTCCACTGTATAGAAGATGCTTTACATTACGATATCAAGGCATCCACTGTTTGCAATACGCACCAAACACAAAACAGTTGCTGTATTGATTCATGTGGACGTACAAGTTTTTTCTTACAACCGGTGTGGAACTGTATGGGTTCGCGTGGGTCGAGGCGTACAATCTACAAATTTCCAGGCCCCGGTTGACCCAGGATGAACGAAAAGCATAGTGGTAACAAAAAAAGCAGTGCAAATTCGCTCACCCCACGATCCATGGGTCATGACAATCACCACACAAAAGCTGCTGTGTGCATGACCGTGGTCTTTTGAAAACTGGTGCAGAGTTGTCAGCATCTCCTGTTTGGCAACAGAAGCAGCGTATTACGGCGAAACTCGTTGTCAGTTAATGAAAGGCAGCGCAACACAACAAACACAATCAGTCCCAACTCCCAACACACTCAGAACCAAATGCGAGCAACAATTCTGGAAACTCGATCTGATCCGACTCTTCGCTAAGCATCGGAATAAGTAAGCATCACACTCCTCACCGGTGCTTTCTTGTTGCGTACGATCACAACTTGGCATTGCATTTGTTCCCACATGTCCTTCATCAGGTTCTCGTCTCTTTTTCCTCCAAGCCGATCGTGATTTTTTCCCCAAGAGAAGCCTTTCGTGTTGCTGAGAATGAGCACTTTGCCTTTAGGCGTGTGTTCTTCTATCGTATAAATCTGAAAAAGCATACAAACAGCTTCAACTGCACAGTTAGAGTGTTGCAAAAGTGAAGTATGTTCTGTTGCTGAAAAGTATGATTGTGTTCCTCACACGACGCATCAGCGAAACGTTAATCAGCCACGACCGCGCAAGCCCTGACACACAATTTAACTCGAGGGTTTGCAGTCACGTCGGAAATAAGCATAAGTGTTTTAAATAACAAATGCTTTCAGCGTCATCAGAGGATGGCCATGTCACCATAAACGTTTGCCCAAAAGTAAAGCTACATACGTTAAGCAGGTATCGACAAAAAACTTGACAGAAAATGGTGAAAAAGAACAACCGCAATTTCGCGTTCAGGCATGGAGCGTTTCATGGTATTGACCTGATTTTCTGCAAAACATTCGTTTACATCTTCTCTCGACACTCCTTTCACACAGCCATGGCCGCCTATCATCACCAAACAATCAGCTGATAAGATAAATTACTTTACTATAAAAAATAAAAAACCGAAAATTTTACTTGATAAAAAAATAAAAAACCGAAAATTTTACTTGACGTACGTCATCATCGGCACGGTGACGTTCATAGCTTTCTCTTGTGGCGCTCTCGACTCGCATTGCGCCTTCGAACGTGCACACGTCCGCAACACTCGCCTCCATTGGCGTCTCTGTCAAGCACAAGTGGAGGTCTGATCACTTTCGGTATCAAATTTGCTGTTGAACTTGGACGAGTTAAGGAACAGAATCATTATTCCAAGGTTTGATAGATTAACAAATAAGCGGCAACTATTGAGCCAAATAAAATAGAAGAACCATGTCTTATCTCCCTCACAGGAGAACTTTAACTATAACAAGGTAATGCAAGTTATAAAGCGGAAAAGCTACATCAAACTGCCTACACGTCTTGGCGGTTGCATTGGGTTTTGTGGGATCTGCACTCCATACGCAAACGAAGCTAAATACGATCGAAAATCAAAACAAACCTACAATTAGCACGACGTACAATCTACAGAAAATACAACAAAACCGGTGATAGCAACGCATCACATACCTCTTGACGGCATACTTTCTTGAACAGGATGGTTTAAACCTGTAAAAAAAGAAATTTCCAGCTTGTCACCTTTCAACAAGAAAAGAATGCCTTCTGGCGATTTTTGAAACATATTACAGGTCAGATACAAATTTGAGTCAAGAATTGACAATCATCCATTGATACGTGGGATTCGCAGCAACTGACAAAAACTATTTCCGAAAAATGGAACAAAGATTGCGAAAAGGAAATTTTCGTTTTGCTTTGCACAAGTGTCAAGCAACGTCTTTATGATCACCGGTTTGTTCATGAGCCGGCTCCGTCCTTTCCGGAGTGGGTCCACTGCCAAGAAGTTTGGTATCATGGGCGTCTCCTGCAAGCGTAAACATTTGACGTAAGACGCAAAGCGAGATCGTCACAGCCGTCTTTGCGGTGTTGGTCTGTCCACAACGTGTTAAAACCTGAAGAATGACTTCATCACCAGCATCAACATCAGCAAAAATAGCGAGTAATGTTCGTCCACCCTTAATAATAAGCTTAAAAAAGCTATTTTTGACATCGTCGTGACAACGAGTTTGACCAAGGTGGGACTGAACCCTCAGGCAAGTGGAAATGCTGCATTTTGTAAATGAGTTAGTACAAATTACGATGTCCGCACAGGTTTCTTCTAAACAATTTTGGAACCGTGGCATTTCGCGAGCTGCGTTTGCCGACGCCAGCGTCTAGAAGCGGGGTGGGAAACATAGGCTTGAAAGCCACAATAGTCTGGATCCATTATACGCCGTGAGTCCACCACCGCCCCCATTTCCCGAGAAAAAAAGTTTATAAGAGTTTACTCAACCGCGGCTAACTAGCGACCCGAAGGATTCAACAAGAATTAAATCGAACGAGCAAACACATACATTCACTATCAAGCAACGTTGCGCTCAATCGCGATCCTGAATGAAAAGACCGTTGAAGCAGGTAAAGTCAGACATGCATTTTGCAAAAGAAAAAGGTCACCTTGAAAAGCATTGCCTGTCGCGTGTGGTTGAGCGCAAGTAGGTGGAGGTTCAGGCGCTACTTGAAGCCGTTGAGTTGTTTCCGATACTACAGAGGTGCCGCCTCGAAACCGAAAAAAAGGATTAAAAAATGAAGAGAATCTTCGATATCGCGCAAAAATGTATTGTAAAGTGAAATTTGTGGTGGAAGGAATTCTTTTACTGAAACAGCTGCACAGAACGTACTCTACCACTCACTGGGAACAACGCCGAGATAGCGATCTATTTCATCGATGACGTTCTGCTTTCCGAAGTGAACCATGTTGGATCGAAGGTTTGCGAGCGCGGTTCCAACTCCAGCTGCGTGAAACCGATACATCAGTGTCAACACAGTGAGCTGCTCAACACTGTTTAGGCAGGTCACCATGGACGGTAAAAAATGTAACAGGGTGTACGGCCTTCATGGCAAAGTTGCTTTTTATCTCGGGAACTAGTTCTTCAAAGAGCAACATAGCAGCAAAGCTGTTGCCTCAAACCCTATGAAACAAGTTGCATTTCATTTCTGTTGATTTGCGTGTCGTGATCGATTTCATTTATATATATTTATACTTACTTTCATCAAAACGAAATGTTTATTGTACGTGTTTCTTAGATTAGACATTTTGAAGGTTTCGCCTGAAATATGAACGCATATTAGATGTTGGAATAAATACAAAATTGATAAAACAAACAAATATTGCAAATAGGTTACTCTTGTACTTCGGCTGATAAGGCTATCTAGTTTTCACTCGAGATGGTGACTGAAACTTTCGAACACAGCAGAGGTTCCATCACTCGAGTGAATAAAACATATATCTCGGTAAAATCCATCCCTGTTATGTCATAGACGCAGTTAATTGCACTATATCGTACGGTTATTTGAAGTGAGAAAAAAAGTACTATATAGTGCAATTTGCTGCGTTTGAGGTTCGCCATTCACTCGCTATTGCTGATATGTGTTGGGTAAAAAAACAACAAGACAAATACACATCACCGGAGGATACAAAAATTAGGAACAGAAACTTCATTAAATCTTTCTTCACCCCTCTTCTTTCTATCATCTTTGCAAAAATTTCATTCACCCTGAGGTGAACCATTCATCCTGTTAAGAAGCACTGTTCTACACAGAAGTGGTTAGCATGCTTGTTTTCTTCGACTAGCAATTACTAATCTTTATTATCAAAGGCGTGAAGAGCGGTTTACAAGATTTTCACCAAACTCGTCAGACTCTGCCATAAACAAAGCAAACCAAAATTTTTTAAATCCGGCGGGTAAATGACAGTCAGTAAAGTGAGTAAAATTGTGCCTCAGATCAGTGTTATTCAGTAGAAAAACGTGGCATTATAAACAGAGGTCTTCGGCAATGAAGCAATGGCTAGAACTATTTCACATGATAAAATACAGAAAAATTCCTTTTTAAAATACTTTTAAATACGCAAGGAAGCAAACCAAGTGCTTCACTTAAAATCCCGAAAGCCTTACGTTTTTGCACAAGATTACCTCGAAATCAGAGTTCAATACCGACACCAGCTGTGTCAAGACCAAAAGCACCCAAACATTTATGTGGCCAAGAACAAGCGTAAAACTTGAGAGCCATGATCAACTCGTCAAGCACAGCCAAGCGTAACGCCACTAGTTACTTTTCAGCATCCGCCCTTAACCTCATGTCGCAACGGAACAACAGAAACGCCTTGTGGACCGAAAGTGATCGCTCGTCTTGACATTTTGAATTTACAATAGAAAAAAGTCACAGATCGTCAAATTTTCATGACAAGGAGTGAGAACTTGATGTGAACTTCGAAACTACATCCACGTTCACATCAAAGTCTCGAAAACGAGGCCAGTGTAAGCCAATCACAAAACCAACCAACAGAACTCCGCCTTTACTAGTACCGACTACTGATTTGAAAACGAACATAGTGTTTTTCAACAATACTTTAACTGAGAATAAATGGTTCACAAAAGAGCAAGAAACGTACAAAATGCGTGCGTTTCGTATTTTACGTGGATTCAGAAATTCTGGAAATATCAATCAACTACACTAGAAAAATCAGCATGGACGTGTACAAACGTCAGAAAACATGCAGCACATAAAATCTGCTCAGATGTTTAGAACACGATTTTCCAAGAACTGAAATATACTGAGGTCGTAACTGCCACATCACTTACCTTGTGTGCTGGTGTCTCCAAGTACATTGTTATCATCCAAAAAGCATAATAACTCTAAAGCAGTGTCAAAGTGTCTGCAACAGCAACAACCATATTCGGAAAGCACCGCTTGGTCTGTTACACACATGTTACGCACACAGCATGGTCGTTAAATTTAAGGGCAAAAGTTAGGGTCATTCAGTTTCTTGACATTGGAAGAAAAAACTTCACTGAGGAAACAAAATTTTTAAATTAAAAAAGCTTTACATGTGAGGTACCCTGAAAACATTTCCCACTTTATGGTTTAAGCTCTCGGGAGCAGCAAACTCAAATTGCTGCCATGATAAATTTACTTTCAACCTTTCAGTCATGGAGATCTCACTGTGGCAGTACGCAATGCCAAACTTTGTTGCTCTACTTTCACTACATCGGCTTTCTAGGCATTTATTGTCTAGGGAAAACTTTCCACCACTAGGATCAAAGATCCGTTTTGTAAAGATAAGTTCTGGGTCAAGTTGGAGGAAGAAAATGCTTACATTTGGTCAAAGATATGCCAAAGAATACAATATTTTATTTCAACGTTTCAGCTTAATCGTAAGCCATCATCAGTTCTAATCAGAAGAAGTTATTTTTAAAAAAAGAGGAAAAACAAGACATTTTTTTTAAAACCTCCTATACGATTTTTTGAAACATGATTGGATTGCACCCGAAAAATCATTGATATCTCTGACAACGCACTTAACTAAGATGGAATTGTGTGAACACAAAAGTAAAAGAAGCAATTACAGATTTGATACCTTGAAGTGGAATAATGATAAACGTGGTTCATCCCACGAAGCTCACTATCGGACAGCATTGCAGACATCCGCAGCAAAAATTGACGGAACTTCATTCTGTGACTACAGTTAAATGCACAATTTTTGTTGACACTGACAGCATTCCCATTAATTGTAATACCACCTAAAAACACCCAAAGAATACTCTTACAAAGCAAAAGCGCAAACATTATAACATATGTTAAGGTGTGCCATTTTAATTAAGAACTATGATGAAAACCAGAAACTCAACCGAGCACATTTTGCACAAGGAAGGCTTTATCTGATAGTAATTCCAAACAAAAAATTTTGAAACTTACCACAGTAGCAAACACAAATTCAATGGTTCTCAAGACAAATGCTAATACACGGTAAAGTCTTTCTAGTGAATTTTCAAAAGTAACTAGAAAAGCTGATGTGGGGTTTAGTCTAACAAGAGCTAGATAATCAACACCAAATCAAGCAAACAGCAATGACAGTTTAAAGATTCTGTGATATAAAATTTTTCCTAATATTGGTCACATTTTATTTGCTGAGTACATGGTACCCTTTTTTAATTGAAATAGGATCTTGATAAAATTTGTTGACGACTCAGCTTAAACAGGTGTTTAGTCCATTTTTTCTATTCCAATACTTTTTCTTAACATATCTCAAAACATATTACAGTTCTCAGAAATGTATGATATTTGTTTAGGCTCCACGCCAAAGCACAACCAGGTCAGAGGTGTAATAGTCCTACATTGACCTCGAGTACACTTCTGAAGCGTTTGCTTGTGGATATAGCCAGCAGAACTTGCCTCACCAACTTTTCTTGAGCATTCTAGACATATAGCCGGACCATCGCAGCTGGGATCTTTCTGTTCAGATAAACGGCTTAACATTCAAAGTTTTACAAATTCGTAGCTACCCTTTATTTCACTTAGTGTTACAATGTGATCTTTTAACAAAACCCTCATCCCTGTTGCTTGCATAATTTGCGACACTGCTGGTTTAATGTTATGCATAGTATGCAAGTCCCTGCACTGCTATACCTTGTTCTATTTGTACGCCATTTTATTTTTGTTCTACACACTTTCTATTAATTAACACACCGCTACTACAATCTGTTTTTTTTTTCACTGAGACATTCCAGTCATTTGTACCATAGTGATATTGAAACTTGCCATAACACTTTTCATTAGTCTATATTTCTGACCGAATTGACTTACTTTTTTCTGTCATTGAAAAAAATTTCAGTCCATGACTGAAAAAACCTACCTATCAATTATAGCCGGTATGGTTAACTTTAATAGGATGGTTAAAAATTTGAAAGTCATGTTTGGCTATTGAAACTTTGAAAAACTGGAATCGACTAAGTATGGATTAGGTGTGTAAACAGCATGTGAAAATATAATCACCATTAAACCATTGAGATTTATTGCACCACAAGGTATTCACCAAGGTCCATAAAATATATATATATACACCATAAAGATACACAATATGAACACCATTGTCCACACTTAAGCAAACTTTTCAAAAGATTTCATCTCAATATATGCAAAACATTTAAATCTAGCCTTGAGTTGTTACACTTTTGAGGCTACTTATTAAAAAACAAACACAAATACTTAATGAGCAACATTTCTTGCTAATCCACGTTGAAGGTGCCATTATTCCAAAGATAACTCATAAAAGCACTAGCATCCAAAATAAACTTAAGAATGAAAGGCCTTTGGTAAAAGAAGTGCAACTTACTTTGTTTGTGCAGGAATTTCAGCTGCATTGGAAGCAGGCAATCTTCCAAAAAATTCATCTTTCAATTGATACAATTTTTCAGGATTGTTAGCAGAACCTAAGCCGAAAAATACTTCTATGACAAACATTCTTGAAGCTGCTCCTAATATATGAGTTCAAGAGTTTTACATATATTAAATAATAGTATTTTCAACTCACCTTTTTGTTCCCATGCTATTATCATTTGGTATTTTTTTTCCTTAACACCACGGTAATCATGTTCAATTTCTTCAATAGTTGCTTCATTGAGACCCAGTTTTTGTCGAACAAATTGTTTCCATTCAGAAAGTTTAAAGGCTTCCATCAATTTGTAATAAGCTTCTGCTTTATTCCTGCCTATCACACAAACAGAAATAAAATTGCATGTGCTTTTTCAGCTTGCAATGAGTTTTGTCACAATATGTTGTAAAGGTCTTAAAAATATTGCTAAATCTTTATAGTCTCTTTAACACCTTACGTGCCAGGTAGATTTTCCCTTTAAAAGGTATGTTTCCCATATTGCGCAAGTCTTTGCAACTCCATAACTCACCAGGCGATTGAGCTAGAAAGCTGTTCAAACCCTCAAAGATGCAACAAGTCTTCTAGTTTGCATTGAAAAGAAATTAGAAAGGTTTTGGATTTCAGATTTTTTGTGGGTGACATCATAAATCCTAAGTGGGGTAGATTTTGGTCACTGGGCCCTGGGCCCCAAACACAAAAGCCAATTTTTGACTAAGTTTTTATTGGAAACTAGGATATAATCTGAGTCTTTAAAGCCCTAGATTAGCTTTCTAGCATTTCTGGTTTAAAATTTATGGCTAAAAAACAAAATTTGTATAAAAAAAACAAGTTTTGGTGAAGAGATATTTTACCCAAATTTTGTTTTTTTGGCCATAACTTTTGAGAATATTGATTTCTCCTTGTGAGCTTTCCTCATTCACATTCAAAGAATGTTACAGAAATATCCTAATCATCACGTATTAAGTTTTGAGTAAATGGTGTTGATGCATCACAGTGCATATTTGCCCTCAGCCCTTTTCTTTAAACAACTTATTTTTTTTCCTTTTGCACATATTTTCATTGACTTCCATACTTGAGCTATTTTCTTATTGTGTGTGTATTTGTGATTTGTTTCCTTGTGCTGCTGGTGTTCTTTTGTTTTGCAGGAGCAGCACATTAGACTCTGCTGATCATTTCTGCTGGTAGATGAAATTCAAATGTGGGATCTTAAAAATACCTGACCCCACGAACTCCTTTAGTCTCTCCATTCCAACAATATGATGGCTGCATTGGATGACTCACTCAAGTGGCTCATCCTCATTCTATAACAGTGGTCTTCAACAGGGGTTCCGCAGAACCCTAGGGTTCCACAAAACATGTAGTGGGGTTCCGTGAGAGTTTCTCGTTGTTTAGGGGAAATGAGTTTTGCTTCAGTATGTAAAAATATTGGACATAGTTCAAAAAATTTGGGCCTCTCTTGGAAAACTCTTCGCCCTCGTGGTGTCCCAAGCTGGTTACGGGCCTGATCACGCCGCATTCAGACTCCAACTAGGCCAGATTGTTATACAGGAGGCTGTGTGCAGATAGCTGAACAAGAAATATTGGTAGTTTGTGCGTTGCTTGTTCATTGTTGTGCAGTTTAAAAAGAACGTTTTTGTTGCATCGCAGTTATACGATGTTGCCGAAGTACAGTTCACAGTAGAGTAGAAAGTAGACTCAGCCTGAGTCTAGTAGAGAGTAGACTGAAGCATAGACTGGAGCTGCTGTTCAACCTTTGTGGGAATAAAGTAAAAACAATGTGAAACCCAACTTTTTACAATTTAGTCAAGCCATGTGAGGCAACAATAGTAAAGTCACAGCAATGACCACCACCAAGCGAATCAATCGCAATTTATTGCGTAAGGAAACTAGTTTCGTGTGTTACACATCTTCAGTCCTTATTCAAATAGAATCAGTTGAAGCAAAATAGCATATTTTTTTATATGTGAAGCGAAGTAATAACACAGTTAAGGTGTGGGCGGTAATGAGCAAAAGGCACCTGACCCGAAGTGGACCAAACGTAATTCAACTGCCAAAGCTAGAAAATGAGACGACACATATTTTAGATATAGGTTCTTTTTGCCGGATGACCAAATTCTGAATGTAGCAGCTAAATTCCAAAAATGCAAGAACAAGAGAGTCATCAAATTCCTTGCTTTTTAAGTTCTGTAATAACTGTTTATTTATTGAAGTATCTGATAATGAAATACTTGATTTTCTCATTCTTATAAGTAATTTGTCTTAAATTTTTGTTAATAGGGTTCCATGACAAACACGAAGTAAATCAGGGGTTTCTCAATGACAAAAACGTTGAAGAGCACTGTTCTATAACATCTCGAAACAATTGTAGAGCTTGCTTGATGTGAAAGGGCTATGATAATCCAGGCAGAGTTTCTTTTTAGCTGGGTTTATGCTTTCTCTGCCATGCTTAGATCCTTGCAGATCTGAGCACCTCATCCACCAAGAGAGACCAGTTGTGACCCAACACTCCCTGCGCAACTGTATTGATCATCGGGCAGCTCTTTTCCAAACGCAACATTTTGATCTGAACCTGGTTTACGACAGAGACTATTCACCAGTCAAGGGACAACAACTTGGTAACCTTCTGTTTTTTCAAAGACCTGGCGTTTTTGTAATGATTTCTTTTTCATGTTATGAAATTCCAATTATCTCCAAATAAATTCAACCACTTTCCGAATTGGTGTTCAACTAAAATTTGACCTTTTATCATACTGCATGTGTTGTTTGTTTATTTTGTGTTACTGTTCTTATACAGATATCTACACATTCATTTAATAAACCAAAGAATCTTATTCAGTGTTTCAAGATAAACAAACACAAAAAACATCAGGTAACACAGCACCTCTACCCAACAGAAAATTGTCTTAGTTACTCTGAATCATCAAGAGATGTCCTTACATGTATGCATGCACTCTCTCAACTCCACATACATAACTGTTTAAACATACAAAAAATATTTTGTGATATCAACAGCTGATAAATATTACCTTGTAAGGGCATTTTGATATATCAGCAATAATTTTCCACAAAATACGGCAATGAATATCAATCAGATCATATCAGTATCTCTCATTATAACTTATTTTGTTCATGTGTATTACTGTGATCTAAAATGCTGAAACATTTTTCAACATACAGAAAGCACATCTGCAAAAGAGTATCACAAATTTTAATTTTTTGCTTTCCTGTACTAGGCTACATTAACCTAGTCAACATCAAAACAACTTCTATTTGTTATACTACAGTAACAGCACAGAAAACAAGGGGTTCAAAGCATTAAGGTACTAATTCAACAAAATCTTAACAAATTTTACTATGCTGTGCAGACAATTTCACAAACTTCTAAAAATTACTGCTGGCATAGATCTAGATGAACTTTTTGTTGATTACATCACTTTTGTTGATCCACCAGGAGGTGGATTGTCTAGCAGAATCCTGCACGAATTGAAATTTTTTGTCTGCTCCCACCCTGCAAAATTTAAAACCACCCCACACCCACATTCATTTGAGAAATCTTGCCCACTCTCACCCCACTAGGGCTCTCACAAATGCAACTCCAAAAATTTTGAGGCCCTGCTATGAAAAAATACACACTCAAGATTTCACATTTTTTTTCACTATTAAATTAGATCCGGTGCAATTTAATGTTCATATCTGATCTTAGCTATCTTGTGGTATTTACAGGTGTCCACCTTGGAGAGCAAGTGTTAGTAGCCATCAGGTAAATGTAACATTTCCCTCCTTTGAGGCCTTGTTATGAAAAAACACATACCTGTTTCTGAAAAGATGCAGAAAGTCAAGCAACATATGGTTGTGTGCTTTGATGCAGTCAGATTGTTTGCATTCGTCCCTATTCTTTGAACACTACAATCACATTTTACTTTGTGAATGAGTGGTCGAACATTGCAGTGTCTGCTTGATTGATGAGGTGTCATGTTACAACACATTCGCTTTTTGCCTGGCATCGACCAGTTTAAGAATTGGCACCCTATTCTGCAGTAGTGTTGTAACAAGTGTTACATGTTAGCTAACAATAGTGTTAAGTACAGTATGTGTCTGTAACCCTATGGTTCTGCCTTCAACATAGTTGCAAAAAGTGTCTGTAACTCTGTGATTCCGCCAGCTCCAATGCCTTGTATCAACATTCTGTTTTGTCTGTTTTTATCAACCTGTGTTATGCAGAGTGTGTGTGTTCATACTATGAACTTCGTGTCTGCTCACAAACAAATTAAATTAAAGGCTCAGTATCAAGCAATGAAAATAGTACAGACAATAATAGATGCAACTGTCATGCACAATCCCATCCCAAACAAAATCAGCAGTGCAAACAATAACATTAACCTTCAATTAGTAGGTTTTGCCTGAACAAGACTTACCAACTGTTCACAAGTAGCCTACTGCAATAATAGTATAATTTAGCATGAGCTTAATCAACAGGTACAATGGCCTACAGTTGGGTAAATGGCAGAGCAGTCTTACAAACAGCGACTTGCTTGCAACAAAAACTTCCACCAACATAATCATAGCCTATCAGGTAGGCTGTGTCATGTAAACAATTCAGTAGTTAGTGGCATACCGCACTAGGGCCTACTCTCCAGTTTCCATGGGGTAGGTAGACATAGACCAGATAATAAATTGGTCTTCCGCACATCCCCTGTGCTTCAGCTATTAAAAAAGCAGCAACATTTGTTCTGTGGCCATTCTCTGTCCTTTTGCAAAACAGTCCTACTGTGTGTACATCACATCACCACTCTTTTGCATACCCTGGGCCAGACGTGCAACCAAGGGGAGCATTTGCCTCCCCTGAAAATGTCAAAACATTGCATAGCAATTTTGACATTTGCAGAAACTTTCAAAAAAACAAGATGAAATTTTGTATTCTAATTATTTTTAAGAAGTCTTATTTGAATTTCTTTGTTCTATGGGTGATTACCTCCTTACAAGATTTATCTTGAGACAGGCCATCTGATTGAAAATTTCACAAACAATTGGTATTCCACAGATACACTGGAAAATGTCAAATCTGGTGTGATCGTTTAAAATGTTAGTATTTCTGAGGCATTTTTTTATCCTTTTGTTCATGTACCAATCTGAAAATATTTAGAAATGCAGTGTGTGTGTACGCTTTGATTTTGCTTCTTGCCTATGTTCTTGAGGAAGAGAGTTTGCATACACCCTTGAAACGTCAACAACAAATACTGATCACTAAGATCATTGTTATCACACCAGTAGAGCAAAGTTTGCAGCCAGTAAACTATGCCTGGTGACAGAAACAGCATACCATGTTCAGATTGTGTTAGCTTTATGTTTGCCTGGCATTACTATAGGCTACTATTCACGAATTTTTGCATTTTATGTTCAGTACTTAACCATTGCCAGGGTTTCACAGCAACAAAGCTTTACGTTGCAAGGGAAATTCGAATTTCACAAGAGCCTCGAAGTTATATATTAGGTGTTGTTTAGGTAGTCCTAGCAATAGTGGCAAGGCCTACCCACATCTAGTAGTGAGCCTGGCCCAACCATTCGTAATAATGATAAAGTTGCATTCCTGCTGCAAGTGCATTCCTTTCTAAAGTGTTGTAGTTGGCAGACAAGGTCTCATATCTGTGATTGAAACAATAGCATCAATGTTTAAATCAGTGGTTCTCAAAGTATGGGTCGCTCCAAGGTGATTCAAATCTGTCAAAATGACTTTTTTTGTTTTCATTTTTCAAGTTCTTTCAATTCTGTCATAGACTGAATTATTGTGTCATACACATTTCATTTGGCTAGGTCTTATTACAACTGGATTATTGCATCATAAGTGGTTTTCCAAGAGTTTTAATGGCAGCACAGCTATTAGCTGTAACTAGCCAACTAGCTGCAAAGTTAAGATTCATTGATTATGGAAGTATTTTGGAGCTGAATAGTTCAGTAAATAGGTCAGTGGAGTATCAGGGTTGATAGTATGAAAGTTTACCTGTGTAGTAGAGCAGTTTGAAACATTTTCGCTTCTTTAGCATGTAAAATACACTTAGTTTCGATGTTTTAGGCTTGGGTTGTAAGATGTTCATTACACTTAGATTTGGGTCGCACTTAAAGTTTGGGAACCACTGGTTTAAATATATCCTATCATTCATACTAGCCTCTTATATCTGACAACTTCATCACTCCCAATATCATCTGCAGAAATTATCTCATATAGTGAAATATATTCAAGTGAAGTTTCAAAAATCTAGATCAGTGTGGTCTAACTACAGGCCCACGGGCCGCATGTGGCCCACCAAAGTGCTTTCAGGGGCCCATGAAAGCATTTAGGAAAAGTCTTCAAATTTGAAATTTGTTGAAAAACCTGCGAGGTTACATTTGTCTGCCTGAATTGGTTGCGGTGGATAAAGTGCGTTTGCACAAAAACAATGCATGATACCTTTTCTGTGTAACATTTTGCTTTATTTATTGGAAGTGACTATGGATACGCCTGGCTCAATGCAATTCAAATAAAAGGGTCAGTTTGTCATTCAAACGGCGTGGATCTCGTTGTCTAAGGGTTATGCATTACGGCTGCTATGCCACTGGTTTTCAGTTAGACTCACACCTTGCCGACTTTCTTTGTTTTTCTGTACTTTTTCAGGCTTATGTGTTACCTTTACAGGTTAGTGTTAGGTCAGGTTAGCATCAAAGTTAGGTTAGCTTAGGGCTATGGTTAGAATTAAGGGGGCAGATGGGTTTAGGGGAGCACGGGGACAGATGTCTCTCCTTGCCCCCATCTTTTACGTTCCGTTTGTTTCTACCAAGCCTACTGCACTCTCGTCATGCGTTACTGTTATGTCACAGGTGACATATGAATAAGTTTTCAAATTTCAAGATCCACAGGCATATCTATAGCCACTACCTTATTTATTTTGCGATCAAATTAGAAGGTACAGCACGCTACTAACCCTCCGCTGGGATACCTGTCTGGACAAAATACACTCGATGTTTGGAAGCACATACGTGCACGAAAGTACATTTTCTACGATGAAGGAAGACATTAAAAAAACACCAATCGAATGTCAGATGCAACACTGAACGATAGTCTAAGACTTACACAACTAACACTGGTATTGAGGAACTATTGCAGGGGTCACCAATCTTTTTGAAACTGCGAGCTACTTCTGGTGTACTGATTAATGCGAAGGGCTACTACTTTGATACACACTTCTGAAATAAAAAATTTTGCTCAATTTACCTTCAATTATGTTTGTATTGATTTTGTTAAAGTGAGGACATTGATCATGCTAATGTCATTTTTAAAACAGGCCCAAAGGCAACTGACATGGTTCTTGCGGGCGACCTGGTGTCCGCAAGCACCATCATGTTGGTGACCCCTGAATCAGTGGCATAACGAGGGGGGCAAGGAGAGACATCTGCCCCCGGGCTAAGCACTTTGGGGCACCAAAGTGATGTCGGAATGTTGCGCACTAATTATGAAATGTCAAAAGTGGATGCTAATAATTTCAATTTACAAAATGTCGAATGTCATTGCGAAATCTCATCAAGGTTCGCAAAGTGAGCAATTATGAACCTTAGTGATGTTTCAAGACAGAGTTTCTGTCTCTAGCAATAAGTGCCCGCTTGTGGTTTGACTCACAGCTGCGTCACAATGCTTTCACAAAGCCAGTGTTGCGAACTTTCAGACTTCCTTATCATTTTATAGTTGCGTCACAATGGGACGGGAATCCAGCTTTCACAGTGCATGCAGAGTTCTATATTGCGCATGCTTTTAGAACAACGATAAAACTTGTACAATGTTGTTACCAGGAGTGTGCACAAGGGGATTAACTAGGCGACAGCCCCAGACATCCAAGGCAGTTGGTCATCCCAAAAAGTGAAATTACAAAAACATGTATTTCATCAAAATCTTGTAACTAGACCAAGGGTGCAAAATTATCTGTAAATGTTAGTAGCACGCAGCAATTTTTAGTAGTGCACACATATGAACTTTGCCATGCAGCATTCATATGCATGACATATGAAAGGTAAAAAAAACATTCGCGCACTCTGCGTTTTTGGTCGCGCAGCGCAAATATGGTACCGCATTTTTGCATACCTGAACTATACGCTCGTTATTGGCTACTGAAACGTGCTGCATGGATCTGATGGGAACTTGTCTGAGGGACATGCAATTGTATATTAAGTGACCTGAGAGATGAAGCACCACATTGTGACCTTCACCTGTTTTACAGAACAAAGCTTCCTTAGCAATTTGTTTATAGTTCAGAAAAATATCAACGGTGGCAATGCATCAAATTGCATGGTTATACTACTTTTTTCAGATACTATACCTAGAGAAAAATAGACAACTCTACAGTATCTTCTAACATGCCGTAATTGCTATCTTCTTATGGTGGGCCTATCTGATACGTACTTGCATGAATAAATTCAATATCTAATTCCTCAATGCATAGCTTACCCATGAGTGGAAGAAATTTGCTTATAAACATATGTTTCAAGCCCACAGAACAAAAAACAAATTATTAAAAACTTAACACATAAAACAAAAATATTATTTGAATTCATTTTATTCAATTTTTCAAAACTAGTTTTTACTTGTTTCAAATGCCTGTATTTTTCACATTCCTCAATACTAGAATTTGGTGGGGGCATACAATCAAGCTGTTGACCTGGGAATCACCAGACTTTATCTGCATCATGCCCCTGGTTGTTACGACTACAGATCTGATGCTTAGGAAAATTGAGCTTTGATGCTTTGACAAACTTCATGTTGAAATGGATTTGGTGTGGCTCTGAAAGGAGTTTTGATTATTTTTATTTGTGGGATATTTAAATAAGTGCTGAATACTTTTGCAAAATTCTAATTGCAGCTGTGTAACAACGTTGAGTATATTAGTTATTGTGAACTTTTCAGTTACTGCTACATGTGCTTTATATCACTTTGGCATTTCCCTGGAGATGATTGTTAAAATTCAGGTCATGCAGTTGCTAACCTGGAACTTCGCGTGGAGCGTCACTGACCTTAGATATTTCTTAGATTAGTGGATGTGACACACTCCATTTATAGCAGTTTTTTGAAGAAACAATCGACAAATTTACAGTAAAGGCCAGAAAACTATTTATTTGAAGTTAGATAATTACAAGTAAAGCATTAAATCGTAGTATTACTTTTACTTTCTATCAACATTTCAGGGCGTTATATTCAAGAAAATGCATAAATGGGATTTTGCAATTTTATATTTCTCTAGCAGGTTTGTACAAAATCATTTGCCTTCAGTTTTTCATATGCATTTTCTTGTCTGTTCTTCTCTGTTATGTATTCCTGAGTCTCCCTCAGTCAGTCCTTTATGATGTTTCATTACTCAAAACTCTGAGAGTGCATGCTCCAGATTTCAGAAACCTGTGGTTTCTACAGCTTGCATCAGTGGTGATTGTAACCAGACCTGGCCACGGAGTGGAACAAGCGGGTGAGCTGGATTTGACATCTTCAAAAGGCTCTGACAAACCCGTGGTTTAGAAAACAAGGTGCAACTCTGGCCAATTTATCTTGTGTTATCAGAGCATTTTTATACCCAAAATTCTGTCATTAAAATTCATCATATTTATACATATGATCAGGGAACTTTTTGGTTAATTTTTGCATTTTATTTGACTAGTTGCTACAGTTCAAGAATGTATTACCACAATTTGGAGTGTTGCTGTAAAACAGTTTGAATGTTCAATCGTGACTGAAATTTCAAAGTGGGGATAGCTTCATGCGAAATGATTAGATTCTTAACTCTACGGTATTCAATGATTTTCTAGATCCAAAGGTCCTGACGTTTATTCTGTGATGTCACAATCATAGGAAGTTTTCAGACAGGTCCAGAAACAACTTATATGCATGCGACTGCACCGCCCGAGTCAGCTTTTGGCGTTCCTTTCTATTCCCAACTCATTCTTTGCATCTATGTTGCCATGAACAAGCTGGGTGGGGGCTCCAAAACTAAGTTTGCCCCCAGGCGCGAGAAACCCTAGGTACGCCACTGCCCTGAACTATAGTGTCAGTAAAGCCTCGACAACATGCACCCCTATATGAAGATTTGTAATAAGCTGCTATTTGTGTAATAATTTCTATGATGCACTTACTCATTTTCCTTTTCATAATTTTAAATGTTGTGAATACTGAATCTGTTGTTTTATACATCATTTTATTGGAAGTGATCCTCAAGTTGTTACATTTTTGTAAAATGTCCTGTAGGTTAAAAGTAGTTGCACCATGCTGACCTAGCAGATAAAGGATTTGATGAATTTACTAAATGCAATGGCTATAGTAACAGCTAGAATGGCCTACAGTAGGCCAGTAAATGACAGAACATATCACACAAACTATGACTTGCTTGCGACAAACACTTTAACCAATATACATAGCAGGGTTGCTAGACATCTCTTCAGAAAAAAAGCCAAACTGTTTAACCATGTCTGAAAAAAAGCAAACCGGGAAAAAAGCCAAATTGTAAAATAAACATGAAATTTAAAATTATTTATTAGTTGTAGGGCATTTTAGAAGAATAAAATTGTAGCATTACCTTTACACTCTGTAGCAGGGGACTACAAACTTTTTTGCCAGAGGGCAACATAAACCAATACACAACATTTCGAGGGCTGGACATCTTACATATTGTAATGTGATTGTTTTGGAATATGTTTTATTCTACCATATCAGCAAATGTTACATAAATATATCATTTTTCACTATTGACAAAATGGCTTCACGGGCTGTAGTTTGGAGACTCTGCTCTACAGCAATGAAACTTTTCTACATTTAGATTTCAATAGTGTTTCCGCTTGAACCTTTTGCATTATGGGTTGCCAGATATGCTACAATTTTATTATTTCATAAGTTGCCAGATAACTTGAGAAAATACACCATCCCATGCACTGTCTAAAAAAGCCTAATAAAACTTTTCAACAACTAAGTATTGAAACGCCAAAATACCGGTCTGATAGCTGTGCCAACTGCCTCCAAAAAAAGCCAAATATTGAAAAGAATAAGCCAAAAAGCCATACAAAATTTTTTGACGCCAACTGCCTCTAAAAAACGCAAAATTTGATTTGTGAAATTTGGTGTCAAAAAAGGCTATCTGGCAACCCTGATACATAGCTGATCAGGTAGGCTCAAGTTTAGATTCCGTGGCCAGGGTTGCCAGATTTATTGTTTCAAAAAAGGCTAAACCCTCAGTAAAAAAAGGCCAAAAACAGCCAACAAAATTGCTGAAAAAAGCCAAACACTCAATCAAAAAAGGTCAAAAAAGAACCAAACCCTTCACTTGACAAAGCCAAATTAAATAAGATTTGCTTCCTCACAACTCAAATTCACATAAAAATACATCTTGTGTACTCAAAACACCTCTACAAAGCAATTAATTCCAAACTATTTTCTGAATTTGTCACTTACGACGGAAATATGCCAAAGTTTTTTCCTCTTCAAAAATACCTAAATAAATGTACCTGAAAAATCAACAGTTACTTAAGCATCACCACTCAAATTTTGCACACTTCAAAAGCAAAGCTTGCAGTTTACTGTAACAAGTCAAAATGCATTCAAATACAAGCATACGTGTAGCCAGGGGAGGCCAAAGAGACCATGCCTCCTCCCAAATTTTTGAAAAATATAGTCATTTTGTGCTTTGAGAGGTGTTTTTCCTAACAAAATTGCGTTATTCACCTAAAATCATACACTTTGGCCCCCCCAAATTTTTCAGCTGGCTACGCCACTGAATACAGGTTCATTTTCATTTTGCGCTGACATTGAATACAATATATAGCACTGGTGTGGCCAACCTGCGTTTTGCGAGCCACATTTGGCTCTTTGCTCAGTTTCATGCGGCTCTTGTACCAGAAGTCCCACTGACTCAATAACATGCATAACAATAAATGCCTTGCAAAGTTTTGTTATTATCATATCGGTGGTGTGTGATATTTACAATAAAACTAGCTAAGCAAATATGTATGTGAGGAAAAGATGGGGTTATGTTCATGTGTGCCCATGTATAATGTACATGATATAGCTCTTTATTGTAACACAATAAGAAACGTGGCTCTTTAGTCTCTGACTGGTTGGCCACCCCTAAAATAGCAAGACACATTAGACCTACTTCCAAACCACTTATGTCCAACTCGCGGCCGCCATGCAGCCCGGTCAAGGGTTTTGTGCAGCCCAGTTTAGGTTTACACTGTAGTAAAAGTATCCTCCTGAACATACTGACAACCTGTCTTTGTTTTGATAATTTTGAATTTGATATTTTTGATGCAGGTAGTTCTCAGAGCCACTTTATCATGTCTGTTACCATTGCAATTGGATTCGAACACTTTCAGCGCATTAGGTTAAGCTAAATTTAGCTTGCTAAAATCAAAGTAAAGCATTAAATGTGCGACCTATTGCTCCTCCCAGTGTTGGTCATGTGCAAACACCGTTTCTGTAATGTGCGCTGATGTATAGCTAACTATGGGGCGCCGTTCATAAAAATATTATATCTGACAGATTTAGCACAAAAGCTGCTATCTCTGTGCAAAGATAGCTAAATGCGCGCAGAGACAGCTATCTCTGTGCAGAGATAGCTATCTCTGTGCAGAGATAGCTAAAATGCGCACAGAGATGGCCATCTCTGCACAGAGATAGCGAAATATGTGCAGCGATAACAGTTTTTGTGCTAAATCTGTCCAATATTTTTATGAACG
>Ga0210059_1002425_pt1 | contig 29179 bp, 18 predicted proteins | sample Ectturendosymbi2_FD_188042 | JGI IMG/M metagenome (GOLD analysis project Ga0210059, IMG submission 188042) | Ecteinascidia turbinata endosymbiont from Florida, USA - Sample 2 (SPAdes) (version 2) | ecosystem: Host-associated > Tunicates > Ascidians > Unclassified | place: Key West, Florida...
TGACTATTCTAAGCACAAGCAATTTTTCCTTTTCAAGGCTTTTGCTTCCATAGCTTCCGCCCCCCCCTTAGAAAAATCCTGGCTGCGCCCCTGCCTGCACCTCACTTTAAAAACTAGACAGGCTGGACAAGGTTGAGTAATCACAATTGGTGGTTCCAGTAAAGATTTTTTGGATCAAATATTCGAAGCAATTGCATCCTAATAGTTGTTTAAACCCAATTCATTAAAAAGGTGATTCGCGTTCTGGTTCGGAAAAACTTATTCCGCCTGAAACTCGTAGTCTTTCGTTCTTATAATGCCTCTGCCTGCTTTTTTAGATTTGCACTGATTTAATTTCATTACGAATATTAGTAATTGCTGGTTTTTGGTTATGAAGGACAAACTGAATGAATAAATGCAAAAAGCTTTGACCCTGCGGCGAACAATGGGAATTGTTATTTAATTATGCCAAGTCTTTCCTGTGGTGTGAGGAAGAGTTCACGTTCCTTTCACTTTAACGACTTCCTTTCATTTCCAAACCTTTCACACTCCGGTTAAACGTAGCAGAAAGGATATATGAAATACCTTGCAATTGTGCAATGTAGTCTGCGTTCCACCTTATTCGGAAACGGACAGTTTGTTACATTCTACGTTCGTCAGTGTAGTGATTGCGTGTTGCTCATAACTAGGTCGTAAGTTTCAGCATGGTGGAGTATACATCAAGGCACTGTTACCAAAGATCTGCTTGTACAGATGAGGTATGGCCTCCTCTTTGGCCTATGAGTGTAGCGCAGAAGAACAAACCTTCGACCGTGTTGTTCTCCAATGTCCAATCCATTGACCTCCTCATGGACTACACGGCCTGACGGTTCTGGATGATGAGACAATCGAATGGCTGCTCAACACCTGTCCCGAGATCTAGTGCGGCCTAGCAGTGGTTTGAAGGTATGACTCAAACTAAAAAGAAGCGAACACCGTTTCAACGTTATGCTTAGAAACGTTCGTTACGAAATCAACCCTTTGTTTTGCTCCAGCAGGAAACCATCAACAGAATTCAAAGAAAATTTATTTATCGTACCTGTGACGTGGAAAAGTTCCTATGGATTTTTCAAATTTTTATACAATACATAGTTTCTTGGTTTCATTCCATACTTACTTATTTTAAAACATCGATTTTTCTAATATTCATGCAAGATAAAGTCGTTTTCCTACGTTCAATTCACACGCAACGGATAAAAGTTTTTGTTCGTTGCTAGCAAGCTCTTAAAGTTATCGGTAAAGTTACGAAAAAACGGTTTTAACATGTTTTGCAAAGAATTGAGGTAAAAAGACAGCTTGCAATGTACTAAAACTGAAGTTAACTACAAATTGGAGAGTTTTAAACTTCCATATATTTTTTCAGCTTATCTCCAGTGAATGAGTAATAGTTTTTATTTTGACGATGCGAGTGCAAAAACGTTCTGCAACAGGATGTGACCGCACGATTTATGGAAGTTTCTAGCCATTCAACTCCGGGAGAGAACTGGAAAATCATCTCAACTTTGTTGATAAAAATCCTTGAACAACTGAACAGTGCAGCATCTTTTAAAAAAGAGGTTTTTTTTGACGAATCGCATGTCTTGAAATTGTTCCAATGTCTCGAGAGCGTGCCGTTCAAGATCGCTCTCAAACATTTCGTGAAAAAAGTGAAGGAAGCAGATGCAAACAGTGCGGTAAAACTCTCAGCAACAAATACAAACTGATCTGCCACATAAGAGCTGTCCACGACAAAGAGAAGCCTTACAGCTGCGACACTTGTCATAAAGCGTTTGCTACCTTGGCAAACTGTCAACGACACCAGGCAACACACACTGGAGCGAATCGTTTCCGATGTGACATTTGTCTGAAGTACTTAGCGTCGACACAAGCCGTTGATCGACACGTGAAAGGCATTCACAAGAAGGAGAGAAACATTAGATGCGAATATTGTGAAAAACATTTCGTCTCAACTGCAGAGAAGAACGCTCATGTGAACCGGGTTCATCTCAAGCAGAAACCATTCTCGTGTGAGATTTGTGATTCTAAATTTGACACTGCCAGTCACTGCAGACGACATTTGAAAGTTCACACTGGTCTTGTCGAGTATAAGTGTGACAAATGCTCCAAAAAATTTACTGAAAAAAGCAATCTTGAACATCACAAACGAGCAGTTCACGAGAAACTTCGGACATTGTCTTGCGAGGAATGCGGGCAAAGATTTCGCCTGCGCTGTCATCTCGTCAAACACTTGAAGATTCATTCAGGAGAAAAGCTGTTCAAATGTACAAAATGTTCCGGGAGTTTTTCGACAGCAGGCAACCGAGGCCAGCACATCCGCACTGTGCACAGCAAGATCAAACCATTTTCATGTCGTGACTGTGGAAAATCGTTTGCACGAAAGCAGAACTATGACGAGCATGTCAACACTCACACAGGCGCAAAACCTTACAAATGCAACAGATGCTCACGAAGCTTTTCTGCCAAGAGCAATTTGCTTAAACATAAACATAAGTCCCATTTCAACGGTGCTACCTGACTTGGCATTGCGCTTCTATAGACCCTATTATTTATCTTTTTTTAGAACAGTGGTTCTTATCTTTTCCAACCTCAGGGACTCCTATTCCTAAAGATATTGGGTTGGGGGCACTTCGTCTGCGGTTATGTCATTAGCGAAAGTGGTGATCGTTGTTGTTTGCAGGGGCGGGTCCTGGGGTTTCGACTGGGGGCGATCACACCCCTGAGACCTACGAAAGTAACTTTATTCACCATGATGTTTTACAATTCGGATAACAGCACACGCAACTTGAGGCCATTTTGTCGCGTATTGTTTTGCCACAGCAGTGTTGCGAAGTATACTTTCATCACCCTTAATGTTGCGATGCCGCTATAAGCTTGACTACCAAATATTACTGAAATCGCCTCCCTAACCTTACTTGCTAGATCCACCCATGTTTTTGTGCATCTGAATCTTAAAAGAAAGCACTTTGTTTTTTCTTCCGGGGACCCTGATTTTTCACTGCGAACCCCTTAAGGACTACTGCATTAAAAGGTGCCTTGATTGCATTTTTCCTTTGGTTGCACGTGTCAAAGGTTGTATCCCAACGAGCCTTGATTTTTCTTGTTCTGTGTCGCTTTATATGTCAGTTCCCAGCCACAGATCATGCGAACACGCCATGGCTGGGCAGTGTTATCATTAGCTTCATTGTCGCGTTTGTAAACGTCCTCCTTTTGGCAAGTGTAGTTTCAACCGCTTGTCGTTCGCTATAGCCAGTGCATGAAAACATTAAACACCTCGCTACATATCAATGAGGTTGCAAGATGTATTGTTTGTAATGTATGCGCCGTGTATGCAATGTATGCGCCGATATGAGAATGTATGCGCCGATATAAAAACGCAAATGTATGCGCCGATATAAAAACGCAAATGTATGCGCCGATATAAAAACGCAAATGAGTTACAAGGTCTGCTCAGGACTAAAATCTCACTGGCATCAAAAGTAGATCTCGCGACACAGCGCCGGAGGCCTAACTGGGGAGAAACGTACCAAAAAAAAATTACATATCAAACTAGTCAAGATGACTGGTACTTTTTGTTTAAAAATGGCAACGAAAACACTATACCTTTGTTCCCCTAATAAAATAGTTGCCTACTTCAAAAAGTGAATCAAGAGTTTCCTGGCGTTAGGTGCAACACAATCACTGCATTTTCCTCCATTTCACAACTCTTTAGGCTTGGCCCACTTGTTTGACCTTAATTTTTACCAACAGCGTAGCTTTGTTGCATGTGCTGATACTGTTTGGACGCGATATTACCTCTACACCAATCGGGGTAAGATTCAGAGATTGACCTACACTGCGACGTGAAAACCGGACATGGACCAACATGCAAGCATCAGACAAAGCTTAGAAATGAGTTTAAACGGTAAAGAACCTATAGGTTTGGGTGAATGAAACGTCAGATTGGAAAGATAATTTGTACAACTATAGATTCTGAACAACAAGATTTCCATGTGTAAAACGCAGACATGAATTAAGTACAAACTAATGAGAAAGAAAATACTTTGAAAAAGGTATTACATTTTTGTGCGCTTAGTGTTGTGCACTTTCTGGTTGAGTTATAAATGCGTTTTCATGCATCTCTATTCGTTAATGTGGATTTACTTAGTACGTGTGCTGTGATACCTATAATGTTGTCAAGTTATTTCTGCAACAGTAATTTACCGCAGAAATGACTATTTATACATTTCAAGCGATACTGAGCAATCTTTGTGCTTTGTGTGGTATTTATCATTCAAAGATTTACCAGAATCACAGCCAATATAAAAAAACATTTGGGTATTTTCCCAGTTGGAAGTTTTTATAAAAATATTTGTTTATCAACGTCTGCGACAGAACACTAGTGTCATCAGCGTGTTGGAAGACAGTTGAAATGCGTGACAAATATTATACAGACTACAGTCCTGCGCGGGTTGAAATTTGTGTCCGCTCCCCCCGCATTCAACAAATATTTCAACCGTCCCGACCCGCACCGGCAGAAATTTGATAAATCTTACCTGCTCCCGCCCTGCACCTGCAGACGTCTTACCCGAACCCCCCCCGCGCGCACATTCAAAACCCTCGCCTGCCCCACCCCGCATTGTTTCCCTCCCAAACCTGCACCTGTGAGTTTCTCAAAATCACTAAAAATTCATGCAACGTGTTGCATTGCTAGGAGCAATGTATTTAATGGTTAATTTCAAAACCAACCGAAACTCTTAAAACCCTATAACGTAAAGCTGTGAAACCTTGTTGTCAACCTTGACCGCTTCTTTGCTAGGCTTAAAAGCACTGTTGGAAACGAATATGTCTTTCACTGACGAACTCTTTACTGTAAATTTGCTCTCCTCCTAGACATAACATGGCCAGCCATACCAAACGCTAATTTACCAGCAGTGCTAGCTGCCATCATGCAGAAAGCATTTCTTGCAAGATCACTAAGAGCTGCAAACTCCAATCTGTGGTCTCGCCACCACTGGAGAATGTCACTACAAGCTCCTGCCACCAGTGGTTTAGTTCTGCCGAAAACGGAGCTCCACTCCGCCTCCTCCACTAGTGAATGATTGGTCGTTGGCGTTGCCTACAAATATTAATGGAAATGCCCAGCACAGCACCGGCACCCATAAAATTGTCACTTTTCATGCCCAGCAGAGCTACCGCACCTATAAAATTGCCACTAATCCCCTGTCTGCAACAAAGAATTTCACGCTCTTAACATTTTTACATGCATTGGGTGAACATTCAGTCACCTGCCTAATGAATTTCTTATCTCCGACAGCCCCTCACTAAGTTCAACCTGCGCCCTCCTCGCATAGCTTTGTGGGTTCTCGCACCCGCCCCGAAAATACGGGTATCTTAACCCGCGCGGGTTAACTTGCTCCGCGCAGGACACAAGTATATACCTTTTAATTTTCATGCAAAATTCGTTCAATGACCCAGGGGCCAGGTAAAAAGCGTTCCCCCTCCAGTCCGGCTGCCTGTATAGACAGTTGCTTGCGGAATATACATTATTTTGGCTGAAAATCAGTGGAATGCTATCATCATATCGATATCGATATGCTGCTCAAACTTTCCGTGAATCTGTAAAGGTCCCTCGCTTCGTGATTGTTAACATTGTGTTAAAATACCTTAGCCTTCTCAGTTAATGACTTAATGCTAGCTTGCGTTCGACCGTTAACAACATACTGTAGAAGTGTAGAGAGATTGCTATCCTGTCTCTGAAATCATTTTGATTAATTGAGTTAAAGACCGAAGTAAGGAAATATCCGTTCAAGAAGAAGTGTGCTGCTTAAACTGTCCCTTAGGTAATGGGCTAGTTAACAGATGTCTTCTTGGAGACAGCATCTACCAGTTCCCCCCCAAAACGGTTCTGCCTCTAAGCAGACACGACAGTACCTACCTTTACAAACTTCAGCATTTAATTACGCATTCATGATTCCGTCGATGTTGGTTTGATGCTCGGTAATTGGCTTCAAATAGTTTCCCATTCGTTTAAAGCAATTATTTGAGAACGGCATTTTGACAATTTTCACTTGCCGGAGGTTGTGTTTTGATTTGTTCATTTTAATCTTGAATTTGACCCAGTTTCTTTACTTTCTATGCTCTTGCTTCAGCCTTTCAATGTTTCAGCCGCAAGCAATGCTTGCAGATTTTAGGACTGACGATGTGTAGGGTTACGTGAAATCAATTTCCTATTTAAAAAAATGTCGATTGAATAGACTTCGTCCCTTTTGTGGATACCAGTCACGTTTACAACTCTTGTAAAAAATACGGCTGTTTTTAAATTTCTTACCGTTCGGTTTCAAGCCGCGTTTCCTCGGGGTCAAAACGACACCTTTCAGCCAAATTGAAAAGAAAGATCGTAAACGGGTTTCAAGCACTTCGCAGGTTTTTCAATGAAAAGTTGATTGTCCAAACCGTTCGCGATTAGAGAATAACCAGCACTGACTTAGATTTCCAGCTTTTGGCATTCTACTTTTGGTAGCAGTGTCAGCACACACATTTCTACCCTCTTAATTGAGAGTAAAAAGCCATTAGTCATTTGCCACAAGCAAGACGAAGCAATCGAATAATGCTGCAACCTTCAGGAGGCAGCGGGTTGCTTGGTGACATCATCGTGAGTTTCGGGCTAGTTCATCACTGCAAAAAGTGTGTTGCAAGAAATTGTCCATCTTCACTTTCATACATTTACTGCTTTGTTTTGTCAACGATCAAAGCAAGAGAGCAAAATGACTATGTGCAGAAATACTGTACACTTAAATACTTAAACCATCAGCATTTGCGCAACTTTCAGTCATACAACACGGCCGTTTGGTACAAAGCAAGCTGATACAGCCAAGCAAGATAAAAAAGTTTTGCTCAATATGGCATACTTCCATGTCATGCTGATAAAACTATCAGCGAAGTACGTAAACAGTATGTGTTCTAACAAGCGTGTCGAACAAAATTGAAGACGAAATAAACGGCACAGATATGGACAAACCTCGGTTAGTTCTTCGAAATATTTGATGCACAAGCAACTCAAAGAACCGGCAATAATCGATGTAGTGAAAGTCGATTTCAGCTCACACACACACAATAGCGAACATGTGACCTGCACAATTCTTCAGGCGAACACACTTTGACAGTTACGAAAACAGGGGGGCTACAAAGGGGAGATACAACGCTCTCCTGGCGCTGAATTTTGACGCGGACGCAACATCAGATTTCCATGCAGTGCAAAAAAACGTAGCAAAGTAACGTTTGTACAACCGGGACTACCAAACTATGCCTTGCCTCTTGGTCAAGCAGAAGACACTGATAAAGTCACTGCGTGTAACTGCGTCATCATCAGCTTACGTTAAAAACAGACTCGCAAGCACTATTGCGAGCATTGCTTTAATCGACAACTAGTCAATAGTCTTTCCGCTAGAATGTGGCAGTCGTTATGCGAAGTGTTTTAGTATTTATATTACGCCAGTTGGACGTATAATCTTAGCTGTCTGATTTGAAATAAATCTTTCGAAACGAGTCTGCCGACGAAGAAAATGGTGAAATTCCATTGAGAAAAGAAGGAGCATTGAGTTAAAATTCAGTGAAATGAATGGATCGACACATGTCACTTCAGCACAAGAAAAACTTACAAGCAAAGCACAGAACTGGTAACTGCTGCGACACCAACTGAAATAATCTGTTGTTTTTCTTGAATCCTTCGACACACGAGGGTCGCTTTGCTGCATGACGAGCATAAGTCAAAGTGTGGTTTATGGTGTCTAGGAACTAACAGGGCGAAGCGGACAAAGTGCAACTTTGGGTCAATTGGGATTACAGAGGTGGAAGCGAAGCATCAAGTTTGGTCACAATGAAAGTATGATTGGAACAACATTAGTTACGTTGCAATTTCTTCACGATTCTAACGCGAAACGTGCACTGCAGTTGAAACATGAGCTCACATTTGAAAGTAACCGTGGGTGCTGAGCGAATAATGTTTCATTTTTTCCATCAGTTTTGCTTTTGTGGAAATTTATAGATTTTTAACTTTAATTTTATAAATGGTCATGTTCACCTAATCCTTTTTACGGGTTTCCACATATTCCATACACGATTTCGCACATGGGCGATTTTTTAAAATTTGAGGGCAACTTAGCCACTGCACAAATCATCACGTTGCATCCTGTGTTAAACTACATCTACGTATAACCGAACCGTTCATGTTTATTTCGTAACAACAGTTTCTGGTGTCAAACCAATACGATTGGGTTACAATCGACTTCGGTTCACTACTGAAACACTGCAAGCTTCAGGGTAAGTGTCTGGCAATTGCTTTGTTGAGATATGAAACATCTGTCGTAAATATGATTTGCAACGAGTTGCAAAAATGACAAATGTGAGGAGCTGGTGGAAAATAGCAAATTATACAAAACATCTTCCTATGTCAGGTTTTCTCTGCAAACGTCAGTCATCAGATGAAAACATAACAATACAAGCACCTGTTGTGTGACCACGTGAAGTAGCAAAAAAGCGAAATAGTTGCTGACAAAATCACTCACATCATCAAAAGACAACCCAAGAGATATGAAAGCGTTTGATTGAGTACCAAGCTAACAGCACCCAATGTAACTAATCTACATATGTTTCTGGACTGGAGAGATTTTGGTACAAAATCATACTAAAAGAACGGCTATCTTAAAATGTTGGGGAAAGATTGATGTACAAAACAGACTCCCAGAACAATGAACCACTGCACAGCAAGAATGTCAGTATCGGCGGCAGTTCCTTCAAGTGCAGGTTGTTTGTTCTGCGCTCAACGCAAAAGCTTACTTTTAGCTTCATTAGACCACGAAAAACAAGAGGCGCGGCTGGCTGGGAAACCATTGAAATAGCTTGCACATCAAGCGAGAAACAGTTTGCATAACAGACTTGCTATATTTCAAGCAACCATGACGTTGAGAAAATATTGCAGAGAAATTTACCTTGTTTCTTGTATGAAATAAGTGTATCCAGGCCCGTAGCCATGGGGAGGCATTCGTGGGCAATACTTCCCACATTTTTGTTCGTACCTCTCCAAATTTGTTGTGTCCAGAATTTTTTTTATTAAAACATATGATAAAAGCAAAATCTGCGCCTCTGATAATGTATTTCCCCCACACTTTAAAACCTAGTCACGGGCCTGAGTGTATCGTCAGTTTGCTACGAACAACAATCCTTTGTTTCGACGTTTTCGGAAAAGACACAATTTCCGCTGGAAAATTTAAAGAAATCTCAAGTCTGATGCGAAGAGCAATGATGGCAGTTTCTGCATTCCTGACACAGCGGGAACCAGCATTGCAGGCACCGAGGGAAAAACCCCGAACCAAAAGTGTACCTTCGTCTATTCTCATCACATACTTGCACGGGACAGAAGTGCGGAACATGCTGGCACCACTCGCAAATCTGGCCCAAGCAGGTCCTGCAATCGTCCAGGAATTCAGGAGGTGCGGTCGGTAATTGTCCCTTGCAAATGATACACGCGTAGCACGTGGGGTGCTCTGACAAGTGTGAGGGACAAATCGGCTGGGCGCAGCTTACGCATATCTCCAAGTGCTGACTTGCGCCATCTTGCACCTGTCAGTTCAAAAAATATCGAGCTCTAGAATAGTTGACCTTTACGAGCAGCATACATGTTATTGTATCAAGGCCCGAGCGTAATATTAAATATACAGGAAAAATTACCTTTGACTGCGAGCGATCAAGGTAAAATATGCAGGCATTGAGCAAAAGATACAACCTGCGATTAACTTTTCACACGGGATTTATATCATGTGCTTAAGCTGGAAGCGTACCACATTGCGGTTTCCCCAAAGTTTGACTTTCGGCGGAGACGCGAATATAACCGCTACTGCACTAACGTGTCAATGCATTGTCTAGGATGGATAGAAGGAAAAAATATGCAATTGTTAAACGGAAAAGAAAATGCAAACGTTTTCCGCTCTTTCTTTGTTGCTCTAGAAACAAAAGCGTTACTTTTCAGTAAAACCTTCAGAAAAGCCGGGATGGAAAATTTTATTATCAAAACGGTCCTTTATGACAAATAATTGGGAAACACAGTTAAGACCCAATGAAGCTCTGAACTCCTGAAAATACTTAAATAGGGTGTGCGGTTATTACCTCATCGATCGACCTGGCGCGTGCTTTCGTTTAAAGCAGTGCTTTTCAACTTATTTGTCACCCCCACCTTCTTATCACTCCCGATATATTGTTATCGCACCGCACGCCGTAAAAAGCAAAACAATTGCAAGATAACGGAACTTTAGTGAAGAAAATCAAAACAAGGGATGACAGCCCAGTTCAGTGTGATGATTGCATTTGGTAGTGTTCACAAAGGTTCGAAATGTTGCAAAAAAGTTTTGTGAGGTACAGTCGTAGATCACCTCGCTTATGAAGTGCGGTTTCTTTGCTTGGAGAGCGTGAGGGTCACAGTCGAAAACCCTTTTCAACCAGACATTACGTAAGAAATAATAAAACGTATTCTGGTTTCATTAGATAATTAACATAGCTGATATTTGTCAGCGATTAGGCCTCAAAATAATTTTGCGCAAATACCATTTATATATTACTCGCACAAGAGGTTGGCGTACGAAGCTTAAGGATACAAAGTCTTACGAACTGATATGGCGAGGACGTTTTTGGGAATCTTTTTTATTTAGAAATTATGGGCATTACTTGAAAATTGAACCCAATCTTGTTTTCACGGATTAAGATTTTTGTATTGCAGGTTTGCTACATGAAGAAGCACGTAACCTTTGGAGATGAAAAAATATGAAAATTATCTCCGATAAATTTATAGCGAGTGTAGGTGGATTTTCGCTTTTCAGTAACCTTAGAAACTTCGCAAAAAGGGCATTTGAAGGTTGAATGTTGACGGATGATGTCAAACAGTCAGTCAACCATGATCTAGGTTGTACCCAGGTTTTTTTTAGGGTTCGGTTTTTATGGGAACACCAAGAAATTTTATGAGGCCGCATATTTTTAGCAAAACGTTCAAAATAATTCCTAAAGGTATTGTTTATTACAGCATTGACAGTCACAGCGCACAATTAGTACTACTGTATTTAAAAAAATTTCAACGCAATTTCTTAAATTTCAACTTCACTAAACAACTCTTGTTCATCAGTGAATGCATTGCTTTCTTTCTCGTCATCTGCAGATTCTACGGTCTTTAGTGCTCTCTGTGTCACTCTGTTTTATTTATTTCCGTCACACATTTCGTCCACTTCTTTTATCCATTTCAGTCACAAATTTCATGAACGATCTCAAGCACGCCCTCATCATTGAGCTGCTACGGACCCAGTCCCATTGCGATGGGGGTTTGGTGCGCTTAAGTCCCCAAACAAAGCTCCCAGCCCTCCAAATTGAAATATGAAATACTATAAATCAGTGGAGTTTTTGTCAATTTTCAGAATGTCAAGCCCCGCTGCACAAACGTAAAGCCCCTTTAGTGAAGACTTTCTGGACTGTTCATTGAAACACTAATGTATCAAAGCATTCAGAGTTACATTGAGCAGCCAGTTTCGTTGCTTGATTTTAACACGGCAAAGAGTTGAAAATCCTAGCTCCGGTCAGGCCAAGTGCAATGGACAGCACAATACAGCAATATTGGTTGTCTCATCAACCAGTGGCCCAACATGGGCTCTGCTTGACATCAGAAACAATGCGATTACTCAAATGTTCCAAGATGAGTAAAATAAACTCGGTTACTGCCACAAAACTGTTATGGTGGAGGTCGCGAAGTCGATCATTATGGCCAACGCGGTCCATCAAGGTTTGCAAGGTAGCTAATTTTCGATTCGCTATATCTTCTTTCAAAACCCAATAAATCAGATGGACATGCTCAGCAACCGTATTAACTTTATCTGCAATGCGATCCTGATGAATAGCCTGGAATAGTGAACTGCGTTGAGTTTTTTTCCTGGTTATTGGCTTTTTAGATTTGATTACAGCTGAGATGATTATCTAGGCGGTTTGGGCGTGGAGATCTGGCAGGCTCGGAAGTGCAAATATTATCATTCTTTCCTCGGCTGGTGGTAACTGCTGGATGCATTGAGCATATCATCATTCAGCATGCAGAGTGAATACGTTCATTTGTGGGGATTCATCAAAATCTTTCACCTTAATCCATGATTGAAAAGTCTTATTGTCAGATGTTTATGACTGACTGTTAGCTGAAATTGACAATGCTTTTGAAATTCTAACAATTGAATGCTGTATTTCCTGCATAACAGAATCGAAAGAACCTTTGAATTCACTGCTGCTGGTGTTTGCACTTTCTGGCTGGCTAACAGCAAGAAATTTTTGTTTAGGCTTATTACAAAAATGCTGCTTTATTCTTGGATGGCTGGCTTTACGTTTTTGCTGTGACATTATCTTCTGAAAATACCCACGCAAGCAGTTAATGTATAAAATCTGGAACAAGCTTGGCTTGCTGAAAACGTTTGAGACCGTGGAAAAGACTTGGCTTGCTAAAAGCACCAGGCTAAGTAGCATTCAAAACGTTAATTATTACGTAACATCAGCGTTGTTTTAAGAAGTTTTAGGGACCCGAATCGGGTTCCTAGGATCGGAGAAAATTACCATCGGGCCCTAGACTTAGAAAAAATCGAACCCGATTCGGGTTCCTAGAATCGGAGAAAATTATGATCAGGTCCCTAGACTTAGATAAAATCGGGTCCCTAGAATCAGAGAAATCGGATCTCTACAGGTCCATACTGGTTACCTGACATTTTCCTTCGAGAAAAACTGCGTAACTTAAATGTTTATTTCGTATAAGCTGTCAAATCATTAATTGTTGCGTTGCATAGGATTTCAGAGATGATTATGATGAATAGGCGAAGGTACTGTCTGCACTGCACTTATTTGGTGCGGTTTTGGACGTTAATTGAAGCGGTTTTGGACGTTATTTTTGGACGTTAGTTGAAGCAACAATTCAACTCAGCGGTTTTGGACGTTAATTGAAGCAAGCGGTTTTGGACGTTAATTGAAGCAAGCGGTAATTGAAGAAGCGGTTTTGGACGTTAATTGAAGCAACAATTCAACTCAGCCGAAACTTTTCGTCGTTGTCCAGATTTAATGTGGAAGTACCAATTTTATGGGTCCGCACAGGAATTTTATGGGTCCGTTTTGAACACATAAAACGCCTTAAAAAAAACCTGGTTGTACCTACTTCCTAGAACAGTGGTGGCGAACCTACAGCACGCGTTCCAGAGGTATCTTGCACTCATAGCCCTTTCGGTGGGTAAGTGCACCGTCGTTCCAGCGCAGAGTTTGTTACCAGAAAGGTAGAGGGACGCGGGGCCAGCGACAGCCACCTGAAAAGAAACAGCTAAAGCGTGGAGGACTAGTTACTCTCCCAGTTCTCAATCAGGAACTCGCACTTAACCAGCATGCAACTTCAGAAAATAGCCCCTTTGATAACATTGCTGCTAGCTGGAATATTGTTTTTTTGATAACACTATTTTGGTTTTGAACGCGAGATTATTATAGACCTTTTTTTCTGAGAACGAAGAGTAGAGTGAAAACACTAGCAAGCAACATTACACCAAACGTTTCGCTTTATTTTTAAAGCCTTTTCAATGGCAAAGTTACCACCTGCATCAAGTTAAGCCGGTCTTTCTTAACCGGGGGGAGCGCCTCCTCAGGGGGCGTCAATAAATTTCCAGGGGTGGCGCGAGCCTTTACGCACTCAACAACATGCAAAGAAGTTTGATCAATAAATTTGCCCATAATTGCACTTGTTTTTATAACTTATTTAAAGTCATGAGGCTTGCTGAAACAAAGAAAAATTACTTAAGGGAGGCGTGGCAGAGAAAAGGTTAAGAACTACTGTTCTAAACTGTGGACGAGGCAAGCAAGGACCACATTTTCACGTTATTATATCACGATAACCGACTAAACAAGATGAAGTTTACCAACAGTAGCATTGGAGAGACTATTAACATTGATTAGAGTTCTTTGTCTCTGACGAGTGAAACGGTAAAGTAGACAGGTAAGAATTTATCGGTTTAGATCTGCTGATTAAGCGAAACTGTCTTTACTTTTGTGGTGATTACGAGTAGGCTACAGTCTCCAGTTTGCTACAGACTCTTCAGCGTGTGCATAGTTAGCACGGTTTTCCAGCATGTAATTAACCTGTAGAACTCCTCGTCACAGGATTCGGTGATGGCATCTAGCCTAGATGGATGGACAAATATTTGAGAGACACTGCAGTCGATTTTTGCATAGGGACAGCTTTAGACTGGATGACTCATTTTTTAAAATCATGTGGTTTTGTAGACTCCAAATTTTGAACACCAAAAATGAGCGTAGCGAAAAAAGCTAGTGGAAAATCATTCCAACAGGCCTGGACAGAGTCATTTGGAGTGATTGAAAACAAAAGGAATGCATTATGTGTTTTTGTACTGAAAGTATTGGAAGCTCTGTTAATATGCATTTCTTTCAAGACAAAAAATGATAATGCACATGTTGTTTTTTCTAACCTATGGTTTCTCAACTGGGGCCCTCGGCCACCTCGGGGGCCACGGAGCGGTTCTCCGGGGGTCAAGAGCAGAGGCCTTTACTAAATAGCTCTGCCGTGATTTGCAAAACCCTATGGATGAGCAGGGGCCACAAGTGTTGAGAGTCTTTGAAAGGGGGCCACAAACCATGAAAAGTTGAGGGGACTCAGGTTAAATTACCGTGTTGGTGCTTAGTAATACATAAGTGAGTTTAGGCTTGCCGTTTAGGCACTCGGTCTGTGAAAAGTTTCCCATCACTGAGCTAGTACATTTAGATTGAACCCGGAACCTCCACTATGAGATTTCCGCCGCCCATGCTTGGAATGTGGAGGTCAACAAGATCTGTAAAGCGAACTGTAGCATCTTCCAGGAGAGTGCATAAATGCGAACAGTATTTAAGTATTTCTTTAACAACAATTATGCTGAGACTTAGAAACTGAGATAGAATGTTTCAACCCAAATTTTGTTTACAGAAAGATAGTTTTTGAAATAAACGAGGTTATCACAGTCTTGTATCTGACAAGATTGATAATTTCTCCCTGAGTTTTTTTGTTTACTTCATTCGTGGCATTGAAAATATCAGTTAAATGGGCCATATAATTTTTCCGTGGTTTCCTTGTTTCAGCCAATTGACAAACCAACGCTGAAGACGTATCCGGTAAAGGAATTGCAAAGGACATGAGCTTTCATCTTATTAACGCATTTTACCACACTACTCAGTGATTGTTAGAGTCGAGCACTGAGATGCCAGGCAACCAAATCATCCCGAGGAGTAGACAATGAATTGCAGAAAGTCCAGAATTTCTTTTTCTTAGTGCTATAAGAAAAGATGCTTCCCAACCACAGACTGTGCACTGCCACATCGTAGGTTGTTGTTCATTGGGTTCCCTTTTTCGTCACAGACATTCTTCACTGCATTAAAGGTACTTGATGTCTGTGTATCCACAAATCATTTCTTGAGGAGGCATATTATGCACAAATCGCACATACCCCAAGCAACAGAAATACATTGTGATCCAATGTGGATTCATCTATTTGTAGAGAATGTTATCTTACTGACAGAATACCAACAAGCTGCTTCAGCATATTATCACTCATTTCATCAATGCAATGCTGAAATGTATCATTGCTTAGAGGCTCAGCATCCAAAACCGAGGAAGCACTTTCTTGCATACCATTTTCAGTGATTTCGTTTGCAGCTTGTAGCACAGAATCTTCCCCAAAATCTTCGCCAAATGCGTGTGGCTTCGACATTTTTGCAATTAACAAAGAGATGATCCGAGGCATTAAGGTCATTATCCAGCCTCGTTTCAGTCTTAGTAGAAAGAGTTCGAACTACACGTTGCTTCGTTTCTTTTTTTTTGTTTTTTTTCATTTGGAAACTTCTTGATATCGCTTCAAATTTTGTTTCTGTTGAGTTGATATTCGAACTGACTCGGCTTCATTGTCTCTAGATGAGATTGGGTCGCACTCATAGCGCTTTGGTCGCCTCGAGTCACGCGGAGCAGCTACCAAGACAGGTTCAAGTCACTGATATTACTACACTTTTATTTTCTTGATCTTTTGCAACTTCGAAGGAGGTTGGGATGAAACTAGAAACTATCCTCGTCTGATGATGCCGAGGGGGTATTTCGTGACTCGAAGAAAACAACTTGCTGACAGATTCACTTGGGAAACTAGTTACTTGACAATGAAGAGGAGTGGCGGAAGCGCACACCCTTGTCGGAGTGCAACACCCAAGGTTACTCCGCAGACACGGACACAAACTTCTGAGCAGGGATACACTGACATAAGATCCAGTAACAAGCGGTCGTCAACACCGTGCTCCCGCAACACTTCCCAAAGCTTTCACGAGGAAACGGGTCGTCTACTTTCTCGAGTTCGTCAAAACAAAAAAATGCATAAGAATTTTTTGCACGGTCCCAAAATTTCCTAATTTTTTTCAGGCGCTAAGGATAGAGAAGAATTTTCCAGGGAGGGCAAGGAAAGAGATGCTCAGGTAGTTAACAGATTCTCTTCTGTTTCCATTCTGGGGTATGGTGATGATCACTCCAATCTTTCGGTGTCCTCTCATAACACTAGACCACTTGACGTACACGAGTCGACTTAAGCAATCCTTTGTTCAAAATTTTGAGCATTTCAGGTTCTGAGCACATCAGTCGAGTCGACGAGGGCGGTACTGTAGGAAGCTGCAGGATCAACCGTTAGCATTTTGCTGACGATTTGCAATTGCTTGCATCCTCTGAACCGGATCTTTAACATGCATCTGATCAGTTTTCAGCTGTGCGCGACCAAGCTGGAATGACGATTAGAATTGAAAAAACGAAGTATGGTGTGCTCTATCTCCAGAAATTCAAGCCAGTGAACGCTGGAAGTGAGAGGCAAGGCAATGCAGCATTTCGAAAAGTCAAGAACCGCGGAGAGATATTCATGGGTAAAGGAATGCATAACAAGAAAATGGATGCACGAATGGGTAAATGCAAACTTTGTTCGATATTGCCAACTTTTAGAACCACTATTTGAATCGAACAAGCGCCAAGCCATCAAAAACACGTTTACCTCAACCTGTTAGTATCTACGAATGCCAATTGTGCAACGAGTAAGACCCTAGATGGCCTCAGAAGGTCACATGCCTCGTGGTCTGAGCGAATGTCGAACCGATTAATGGAGAAAATCCGTCCGAACCACAGGTAGAGCTACAGTAACACGCCAAGAATTGTAATCATTCGTTACCATCAATACCAGCTATTCCCCTCCAAACAAAACGTTGAACCCTTACGGGGATGGATAAAAACGTGATGTATTCCCATGCATAAATACTTGGACTGGGAAATCATTGAAATACTCGCACAAATCCATCTCCAGCTAAAAACTTCGTGGAGAGGGGTCCAAGCTGGCTTTCAGGAAAGTATTTACTTGGAAAAAGATCTAATACCAGTTTATTAATCCTTGTTGAAAGCTTTAATGAAGTCGACCAGGATTTCTGCAACGTTTTTTTGTGAACGGGGTCTTTAACTTGCATTTGAAGTAAATCGTGGTGCAGTCACGCCTTGGCGACGTATCAGCACACGTGCAGTTATTTATCTTTTAAGAAACAACAGATACATTCTGATTTATGGTGACTGGAATCGAACACACAACCTACTTGCTGACAATGAGCACAGAGATTCGAACGAGGCCGCCCGCCGAATGGGCGATTCACATCGCGTGGCGATGGACCAAATGGAACTGCAACAGAAAAAAAAAACAATACATTATAACATCAATTCAACAACCAGCAGTACTGCCTATGTATAAAAGCTCTTTGTTGCACAAAGTGCAATGAGAAACTCTTCGCAAACAATAATCCTATTACTATTTGCAAACCCCAGTCATTGGAGAGTTAAATTTGAGAGAGAAATTGACGAACAAGGAACACTTTGCTTTTATGGCTTGCATCACGTTAATTCAAAGCTGAAAACGTGCCATTCAGTCCACCTCAAATAGGCGAATTGAGGAAAAACGCTACTATTCCAGCAACATACCCGGATCCGTTCTGTCTACGCGAAGACCATGGTAGCAAACGACACGATCCAAGCACGGCCGGCACAACACTTCTCTGATTGTCCAGTTTCTCCGTAAAGGACAGGTTCCAGACAAATTGTCCCTGTCAGTCCTATTTCTTCGCAAGTAACGGATTCCGAGCGTGTCAATGCTAGCAAACGACAGTGCTTCATCTGTAACAAACCACCAAGGTGTTACAAGCACTACATTTTCTAATTTTATTTTGGTGACGGCAATTGGCGGCAGGTCGAAGCTTGAAACTTGCTTCAATTGCTGGGGCGGTTGAGGTGAATGCTCTTGCCCCCCAAGGAGCGCTACGGCGATTCACTCCGTGGCAGTGGATCGAGCACCCAACCTACCAGCTGAGAGGCGGACAAGCTATCACTGAGCTATCGATGCCTCTGTTAACACTAAAATTATAATTTATGGCGCAACAAATGTGACCATCGCACAATTACTGACCTGAAAGCTATTCGACGCTTTTCGACTGCAATCAATGAACCTTAGGAGGAACCCAGAAATTTACGCGACCACCGGCTTTTATCTCTAATAGCATTTTTTACACTAATGCTACACAACTGGGATAAAGGTAAGTTTTCACATAAACTTTTATGAGCATCGTCAACGAATGTGTGTATTCATAGCGAAGGAACTGGTTGCAACAGAAAAACGCAGTGGGTCGCACGAAGGATGTTGGAGCAGATGAGGTTTTAATATCATAATAGCATTCGATTGCAATTCAAACCATGAACAAGGAAACCTTTGCGCATATCTTGATTGTAAGTTTACAGGACAGCACATTGTAAGCGGAGCTCCAGTTGCGACATTTCTCGGCACGACTGTTCCGCTTGAGGTCAGTCAAGCGAAGCCATTTCTACTTCCATTTGCGCCAAACAATGACGCATGCTCAAAAGCAATGATGCTTGAAATTGGCCTGCCGAAAACAGAGCCGTTAGTTTGAAGTTTTTGTTAGATGAAAGTGATAGCGATTACTGCAACTAATACAGGTGCCCCTCGCCATTAATGACGGTGCCGCTGAGTTCGATCAGTGGACAACTGCTGCACTCATGTAGAAGGACGCTGCTGCATGTGTGAGATGCGAATATCTACAAAATATTTTTCGGGGGAAATACAGGCGATAGCTTCTTCAGATTATTGACAAACGCATTTTTTCAGCCAAGCACGAAATGAAGCAAATACGCCGACATAGATTAAGAGGGTGTTTCCCCTAGCTTCTATTTTCACCTTGCAATCCGAGCCCCCACGTCATCGTTACGTCGCAATACGTCACCGTTGCTGCGCAAGTTGCGCCACTCACCTAAATCAGGTTCTTCTGTGTTTGGAATTGCGTCTGAAACATTTGTCTGGGCAGTGGTACAACGTAATAAACGTTTTTGCTCTGGTTGCGACACTTGTTGGTGACGCACAATGGAAGCCGCTGTTTGATCCTCGTCTGTCTGACATTCAACGTGGACGTCACCAACAGGATGTGAAGGCGTGGCGCATATCGACTCCACTGGTATCTCAGGGTCTTCTAGAAAATTGTTTAATGTCACATCAGCAAAAATTATTAGTCCGTATGCCAGGGAGAAGCCGCCCAGGTTTCGGCAAAATGATGATCAGCCCACCTCTTAACAAAAGTCCCGGCACACAAAGAGCAATATCTCTTTCATAATGATAGCAATTCAAGCGTGACAGGATTAGCGCTGCGTCATCACCGAAAAATACACGGCAACTTCAGCATGGAATGCAAGAAACCATTGCGATCATTAGGCAAATATGCTTATTGCAAAACCATCAGGAAAGTTGCACAAGCAATTTTAATACTTACGAGAGTGTCTGAAGAATTCATGATGAAGTGCTGGGCATATCGTTTAAGAATGACCAGCATCAGACTTCAAATCTTTTGTGTTGCAATATTAATTCTACATTTGTGATGTGTTCTATGATGGAAAATTAGTTTGAGACACATTAGCGGAGCAAAGAAAAGTGAGCTCTAGAAACCCTCCTAAGAGAAAACAAGCCAAAGAAATGTTTTAACGGACAATGAATTAAATGCGAGAATTCGCCACACAGTGTAATGTAAAGTCACTCAACTCAAGGGTTGGTGATGCTGTTTAAATCGTTAAGAAAATTTGGTTGAGTCATGATTGCCAGAATCACTGTTTTTTGGTAAAGGGCTGTTTTCGCAAAACACTTCTCTGTTCATCATCTTGAGAACAAGGAATTTTGCAAAGGAAGCAACAAGCACTGCTCCGTGATGGACAGGTTGTTCAGTGCGTAATCAACAACTTATGGTTCGTTGGTTAGACATACCGGTATACCTCTCCGAAACCCACGGTTAGAAATAGGAAGCAAAATACCCACAGTGCCGAAAATTACAGCAACAGGGTTGTCAAAAACATTAGAGACGTAAAATAAAACCTCCTCACACAAACCCATGTTGTGGTCCGAAAGACCGGTGACGAGGTATGCAAGAAGAAACAACAAATCAATTTAACGGACCACGATCGCGCACAATGCAAAGGTCAAGCTTCTGACAGCTGATACCTTGTATGGGCTACATATCTTGCGCACAATCTCCAGTTGATGCAAATCCTCTCACAACAACTTTTCCTGTTCCACCTGGGGTTTTATTTAAATTCATGTGATTGTGAAACTTCAAGCGTTACTTCGGTATGCTACTATTTTTCGCTGTGAAAATCCTCTGGTACAATTTCCAAATGTATCTTGCACGTTAATTAAGAAGTCGACTAATTGGCGACTCATACAACGTCAACCCACTACACAGACACATACAGTGTTGCCTCACCGGAAGATGGACTAGAAGTTATGTTCGGAACAGGAGCATGCCTCTCTTCGAGTGGATCGTCTCCAACATCGGAACTCGGCGACAGAAGTTCTAAGAAGTCGTTCATTTTCACATATAGATCTTAAAAACGACGTCTTATAAGTTTTACTTCCAAGAAGACCGTTCGTGAGATTGAAACTGAATATTATTAACGTGAAACATCACCTCTTATCTTCCTTCATCGGAAAGTTGTTTTGGCTGCTTGACAAACTGCTTGGTCATTTTCAGTTCAAAAGCAACATGGTTTAACAGCAATTGGCAAGTGACATAACCTCAACTGTATTAAAATTCCAGGGTGTTTCTCGAAAATACTCACTCCTTATTGGTGATTTCAGAACTGGTAGGTCACGATGGACCGCGGAAAGCGGTAAAAAACATGGTCTTTTTTCAACAGAAGCTGGGCCTTGTTTTCCTTGACCAGCAAATTTGGTTGGGAGCAAGGCTTTGTCAGGACGAACAGTATCGTGGCCCTGTATACAGACAAAAATTAGAGAAGTTTTTCGGGGTGGAATCAAATGTGACTTGAACATTTGCTAAGTCTCACACAAATAGAACGAAATCAGTCAAATACCTAAAGCTTCCTGATAACGCAAAGGATTTGAATGCTTTTCAAATAGTTACAAAACTTTAGGTTGGAGAGTTTGAGCGTTGTGCAAAGTATGATTGCAAAAAAAATTAATGATAATATGGCTAAACGACGTGGTCAACCACGTAATTGAAACGCATCAAACATTTAAAAAGGCAAGTGGCGCAGTTTTTGAAACACAACAACCAACCTGAAGAGCCGGCTTTGCTCCCCACGAAGCCTGTTTCGAACGAGAAGTTTGCTTTCTCTGACAGTTTTTAACAGAGCTGAAAGCACCGTCTTGCACCGATGCCCTGTGCTTCGCAGATGTTGCGTCGGAGGTTGAGCTTCTGGTTTCAAACGAATTTTGGGAGTTTCAGCGACAATGTGTCAACACAAAGACATTTGAAAGGATTTTTGTGACGTTCAACGCCATTGTTTCGACATAAAAGCAAGGTCGGATCAACGCATGGTTTGTTCATATTGGTCACTCGACTGCGCTGGTAGTTTTACGAACCATCATTTTTCTTTTGAACGGAATCTGAAGTGGGGTAATATTTTAAAGGCAATTTGTTGTGAGAATCAATGGATAACTTATTTGCTTCTCTTCAGATAACTTATATCACAAAAACTTTCAGAACGTCTTTCGAGGAAACTATAGAGTGGGATAAATCACTTTGACTGAGGGTAAGACGATAGGAGCTGGATGAGCAACTGTCATAACTGTCAATCCAGAATGTGATGAGCTTGAAAAGCACTTTACCAATGGCCTTCACCAACAAACGGAATGTCACCTGGGCAAGGCCACTCAATCTGGACACAGGCGCATGAGCTATTGACACCCAAAACAAATTAGCAAATCTTTTTTGCAATGGTTTTGACAACGTCGACAATGTTCTTCAGTGCACACTACATCCTGTTAATTTCAAAAGCAAATGCAAAGCAGTTGCGTGATATGTACTTTGAAGATGCGCTTCATATCTCGAAAGAAGTATTCTATTCACATTGCTAGATGAAAACTGGTCGTTGCCATTTTTTTAGCTGTCCGCTTGTCAAATTGCAACATACATTGTATACATTATGAGAAAAACGTGAAGTGCTACTTTAAAAGGGGACAACTGATGTTGGTGGCAATCCCAATACAACATCTTTTCAGGTTGGAGTGTTTCTAATTTAAGTGATGCGCAGCATGTATCACGTGACACGAAACGTTTGAAACATGCTTTCCACCACCAATAGAAGAAGGCGTTATGCCCATTTTGCATCTTCCAGTTAGAAATGAAAACGCTTGTCTGTCGTATCAAGCAAAAAGCCCAATTCCAGCTTTCAGACTGACTGACTGCAATGCCAAACTTGATTTCGAAACGTTATGCACTAAAATACGCATTACGTATTTTGACGAAACGCAGCAAGACCGTGCTAAACGAATGCAGCCTTACGTTCCCAGGCTTGCCCGTGCAGTAACTTCTTTGCGGTTCTGAAACAAACAACCATTATTCAGACGAAGTGTGACATCATAAATACTCGTAACACAAATCAAAGTGCGGTGATTGGCGCAATCTATATCAAATATTGACCGTACCGTAGATTCTGGTTCTTCGTCGGTAAAGACAGGTTCCATCCAGGAGCTACAGCCAGGTGTATCTACGGAATAGCAAGTCTGCAAAATCAGCACAGTGCATACCGTTGGACCAGATAGAGTCTTCGGAAAAGGAGAAGACACATAATAATTTATTTTTCAGAAATCTGTTGCCTTGCCATTTTATTTCCAATACTTTTCACCGTGTCAACTACAATTCAAGGACTCTTGCAAATGCTATGTAACACTACCTTTGCGTTCTGCTGCCACAAAAAGCTTTTCAACCTCAAGCTAAAAAAATCTTTTAGACTAAAGCCAGCGTTCCCGCTAAGAAAATTCTGCACTGAGCAAATATTTGTTTTGTTGCGCACGAAGCGCCTGCAACTGCGCAACCATGCAGGAACGCAACCAGTGAAGCGTTCCTAACGTTAAAAGGGCTGTGCGATGTATATACATACCGTATTAAGTTTAGAATGTTGGTAGTGCGCGAGAATGAGATAGCACTGCGCAAAATGTCTGGTGGTACTGCGCAGTTGTGCACCTTAGAGGGAACACTGACTAAAGCACTCGGGAGAACGTATTTCGACGGGCCGTCGAAATTTTATTGCGACTCCGAACAATCAACAACACACTTTTGCTGCATTTTTCTTGAAGTTGCAAGAGTCTATGTCAGTGGCGAAACTTACATATGTTGCTTCATCATCATAAACTGTTTGCTCTGTTTGTCGCATTTCATCGCAGAGCTTGTTTTATGTAACTCGAAAAAAGCGGAAAACTTGTTAACTTTAGACAAGGTAGACAAGGAAATACGCTAGCTAGAGAAGGCGTCGTAGAATCCGCAAAATACAAGCTGTGTTGGCAGAAGCTCAAAAAGTGATTTTGAACAAATCGTGGGTCATTATTTGGGAGCGACGTATTTTTTAGTTTTTTACTCGCCGATGCTTGTGGTTTGATTCATTCATTCTAGTCCTGAATTTTTTGCTTTCTCTGCTCTTACTTTAGCCTTTCAATTTTTCAGCCGTAGGCAATTCTAGCAGTCTTTAGAACTGAGGATGTGTAGTGTTCCGTGAAATTGATTTCCTATAAAAATATTTGCTGATGGATTCAACTGCGTCACTTTTGAGGGGAATAGCAACTTTAGGGTGGTGACCTTCAATCCAGATTATTATCGTTTGATAAGGGTTACCATAAACATTTAACTGAACTCTAACGAAAAAAAGCTATGTTCTCAGAGAGGTGCCCCAAACATTATACACACAGATTATAAACATACTAAACTAGGCGTGGCCGGAAACGTCCAAACATTTCCCGGCACCGAAAGGCGTAACTGCAAAACCAAATTGTTCTACCTGGTCACTGAAGGTTTCACGACGGAGAACTTGCCTGGTTGCAGTGAGGCTGCTCTAATGTGAAAACTCGCAAGCTCGCTTCAGCCCTCAATCAAATGCTTTTCAGCAAACCAGAATTTTTTTCAAATCTGAAGCGCTTACAAAACTGATTTGACTTCAGCTCGTCAGGCAGCAAGCAGCCTATCGTTCTCGCTGCAGCGCATAAACTGATGTAAAGCGCCCGCACCTGTCGGTATCCAGTACCCGCCAGACGGAAAGAGCTTTTCGCTTTAGCTTTATCATCTGCGAAAGCGATTTGCTTCACAGAACATGATCGTCACGTCACGTGGATCACATGATTTTCGTCAACACGGCCAACGTATGGCAGACATGTTCACATCAGTAACTTTTAGGCAACGTCTGAGCAAAACCTTTTACTTTCAAGCGACTGTCCGATTATGTAGATCATGTGCACTTATCTAAAATTGTCAAACGCAGACACACTCCAAAATAGGTTTCACAGTGGGCGACCTGGTTCATACGTGGTGTATCGGAAAATGTTGAAATACGTGAGTGCTCGAAATACTGCGCCTTCGAGCGAACGCGAAACGGTCTGTGGCTATTATATTGAAGAAGAATGACAAAATTAGCTGTGACCTCTCGCGCATTGCAAAGAGGTAACATCGATCTCGTGTCACAAGCCCAGGAGTGTAGTGGAGAGGGAACGCATGGGAACGGCTTTCCCACACCTTTTTCACATTTTGCTTCAAAATGAGTTGGAAGTTGTTTCGAAATGGCTATGTGTTTGGATGCGTCCCACACCGTTTGTGAGCACTACTTCCCTGCACAAGCCCCAACTGTTGAGGCAATTGTGCAGCTTTGTCACTGCAATACGAGTTCCTCTCATTCGCGACAGTCACAGCTTTTTTTCTTCATGGCTGGTTTTTGAAAGGACAACTTCTTACTACAAACATCTCCATATCAGGGAATACTAAGGCCTTAAAATGATTCCACATTAACGAAGCGCAAGTGCTGTGAGAAATCTGCGGGCTGAACACGCTTTAATCAAACTAATGATGGGTGAGCTTACTAAGCTCATTGGCCATTTTTACGGCCTGCAGACACTTCAGTTGGTATTCCTTATTCTTAGAGTGCTTTTGCGTTCAAACACATGTGATTTGTGATGTAGGAGGGGTGGAACTTTGTCCCCACAAGTCATTTTCCGCAAACGTTTGCGGGCGGAAACAGCCCGCGAGTCTCGATTTCCTTACCATTGTGCTAAACAACTGCTCTGAAAAGCTTTATTTGCCCTGTAGAAGAGTTAAAAAGGTCAAGGTGTACTTCGCAGAGTTTTCTTTCCTGCAGTAACTGTCCTCTTATTTCCACACAAAAGATAAAGCAAAGTCCTCATATTGAGGAAGTATCAAGAGCAAGAAAAAACTTTGCTACCGGGAGACACCACCCTCCGTCAATCAAAACCACCAAAACCCTGCATCAAATATCGGTTTCCTGCATTATAACGTTGTGCATAGCAGTTTAAAAATGTATCCAACACTCGCAGATCAACTTTATTCGGACAGTATTAGCAATGGGTATCGTTTATGCCACACGCTATGATACAGCCAGGTTTAGTCGTGCAGACCCATGTGCGCTTTACTGAAGATGTGTTTCTTTTTGATTTGTCGATGCACCGTTTTACTGATAATGTCACAGCGTTTATTCAAATTTTCCTGCATAAACAAACGAATTCATATAACCTACAGTTGGATGCAATCTTTTTTTAAATATAGATGTAATAATTAAAAAAATATTCCCAAACCAATTTTCAGGAAATAAATTTACAGTTTGCCGAAAACATGTCGCTTGTACTTTTGAAACATTCATTACACCAGTGCTTTTCAACCATTTTTGCACTGCCACCCACTATACCAACACAGTATAACCCAACGATCCCATCTAAAACTCGAACAAATCAAATGTAATACAGCTGTGTACATAAAATATCTGCTCGTGACCTCTCCAAAAATGGTTCACAACCTCTCTGGGGGTCGCGAACCAAGGTTACAAACCACTACGTTACACAAAACCACATTTTTGAAATTTTTGAATTACGCAGTATAGTGTTGGTGTGCGTGGCAAAAACAGCAGCAAACGTTCTCGCGACCCTTAACTTTGCGGTTGCACAATTGGCCAGACACAATCCGTTCTTATTCGTCACTGGACTTCTGCCTTTCCGATTGATTGAAGATGAACTTCCACCAGTTTGACGTTGATTTTGAAAACTAGAAACAATTAAGAGTCAACTCTGCGAAATCACGTCGGCTGCATCAAAATAAGTCCAGGGGCGCTTTTCAAGCAGTTCAGTTTGACTCTTACCATTTCCAAGTCAGCTGACTTGCGTCAAGCAAGTTGCAAGCTGAAAACCAGTTGACTGCGAAAAATGAGGTAAAACACACATTAAATTATGGAACGAACGGCTGGCTATTTTCCATGAATATTTATGGCAAAAATGAACAGAAGTTGAAAGAATGAATTTCCAATAGCTCCTGTAAAAGCTGATAAAATCGTACACGAATTTCACTAAATAATCCTTCAGCAGAGAACAAACACTGCCTGAACTGGAAGACCCGAATATTATTTTTGTCACGACTTGGTGCTATGTTGTCCTCCAGTAAAAGTTTAGACTTTAGAATCTAAAGTTTAGATACTATGAACATCTCTTGCTCTCAATAGATATTATAATCGTAACGCTTATCAATGGCTCTCTCGTTTGATTTTTCATCACAACCTTGCTTCGTGTCCAATACCAAGCTTTTGCAGTAATCTCGAACAAACAAGATGCAAAATTTTGGATTGGCACATCGGCGTTAACTACGTATCATACGCGAATGTGAACAGATCGTAACACTGTACACCCAAAGCCGGTGAAAGCAAGTCCACTTTGAATAAAAGAGTGCGCATCGAACATACTCGAAATGGATGCCCAGTGTAATTGCCCATAATCAGTGGTGTGTTTAAGGGGAGGCGAGCGAGGCACTTGCGTCAGTCCCCCCCTTTTTGGGGGCCCCCCTTGAGGTATTACGCACATAAATTTTCCTTATTTTTGGTGAAAGACGTATTATTCACTCACGTAATGTGCTACAAAGCAAATCATAAGCAAGTATTTTGCTTTCAAAGGGCCCCTCAACAGAAATTGTAATGTGCAGGTACTTTGCTTTCAAAGGGGCCTCAACAGCAACTGAAATATGTGGGTACTCTACTGTTAAACTTCATCGAAGGGGCCCCTAAAAGAAACTGTAGTGTGTAAGCACTCTACTTTCAAAGGGGCCCCCAAACAGCAGGTGTAATTTGTAAGTACCTTGTTTTCACAGGGGCTCCCAGTAGCAATTGTAATGTGTAAATACCTTGATTTCAAAATGCCCCCCAACAGTAACTATGATGTAAAAATCCTTACTTTCAAAGAGGCCCAGAACAGCATTTTTAATGTGTAAGTACTATGCTTTCAAAGGGGCCCCAAACAGCAGTTGTAAGTGTAAGTAGGCTTACTATGCTTTCAAAGGGGCCTGCAACAGCAATTTTAATGTGCAAGTACTATACCGTCAAAGGTGCACCAAACAGCAATTGTAATGAGTAAGTAGGCCTACTATGCTTTCAAAGGGACCCCAAAGAGCAATTGTAATGTGTAAGTATTGTGCTTTCAAAGGGGGCCCCAAACAGCAATTGTAATGTGTAAGTACTATGCATTCAAAGGGGCCCCCAGCAGTATCTGTGACATAAAATTCCCTGCTTTAAAAAAGGCTGCCGACAGCAACTTTAATGTGTAAGTACTATCCTTTCAAAGCGACCCCATCACCACCTCCAACGTGCAAATCAAGAAAAGTTTCAAACCAACTTCTATAGGCCTACCTAAAAAATTGTGGGTTAAAATTTTTTCCAAAAAGTTCTGAAAAGACCCTATCAAATACGAGCAAATAATTATACCAAAAGATAACGTTTTATACAATATGAAAAGTTTTATACCAAATGATGTTTTTCGAGATTGGAGTGTTTAATTTTTTGAACATGCAACAGTTTAACAGGAAATATCCAAGTGGAGCAGAAAAAAAACAAGGAAAAATAAGAAAACATAAAGGTTGATGAAAAATGTAAAGGTCTCCTCGACAGATTTGTTGTTGTAGCAAGTGGTACTGGTGAGCCTACAGAGGAGAGTGCAGGTCAAGCACCCAAGTTGTTAACAGTAGCTATGTCTGTCTAGTGCATAATCAGATGTGCCATAAACAAAACTCAAGTTTTGTAAAAATGAGGTTGATAAATACGTGCTTTAGAACATTCATATTCTTATCAAGGGATTTCTTTTTTATGTCTCTGAAATGAAAAGGTTAGACAAATTTCTCATTTCTTGTGATGTTGTACCTTAGTAAACATTTGCATCAGAAAATAAGACAACATGCAATTGTTATAGCAGTGACCATGCTACATCTTTTAATTTATAGAATATTATCTTTTTAGTTTACAAAGTAATTTTGTATTATTGCTGTTGTGCAGCAAAGACTGCTAATAAGCAAGGCTGCATTCATGCTTCTTGTCAAGCAGCAGAAATGGCATTTTTTGAGTATTATGAGTAATCATTTTTTCTACAGATATTTCAGATATTTTAGGTGGTTTGAATTTAGCTCATGCTTGAAGTCACACGTTATTTGAAGCTTGACTAGTAAGTGCTTGATTTGAGTTAGACTTGCTAGGTGATGTTAAATTTTTTTGGCCAGTTGTAAG
>Ga0210059_1002426_pt1 | contig 29176 bp, 17 predicted proteins | sample Ectturendosymbi2_FD_188042 | JGI IMG/M metagenome (GOLD analysis project Ga0210059, IMG submission 188042) | Ecteinascidia turbinata endosymbiont from Florida, USA - Sample 2 (SPAdes) (version 2) | ecosystem: Host-associated > Tunicates > Ascidians > Unclassified | place: Key West, Florida...
GGATATACCACCATGTTTTTTGTAGCCAATTGTTTGGTTTCTTTCCTTTAGGGCTGTGCCGAAGACAGCCCCGAAATCGCCAAATTCATCGGCAAGTGTGCTGAAAACGTCATCGCATAAGCGGCGTCGTTGGAAAACAACAAAACATTGGTTTTGTTGGATTCCTAGGAAACGTTGAGCAAAAATGGTGTCGGAAGTACCGAAAATGATTATGTTGTGAAATTTTCGTAACTAAATCCGCAACTAAAAACTTAAAAAAAATTTTCGTAACTAAAAATTTAAGGCGAGTTTGGCCGTTTGGCGGAATCTTTTGCCTTACATTTTTCAAGGAGGGCTGCAGCCCGTCTGGACGAGCCGCCCCACCCTATAACGACTTTGGCTATAACGTCAGTTTGTCTATAACAGGGGTGGCCAAACCTGCTCTATGCATGAGCCGCATATAGTAAAACCCAAGTTACAAAGAGCCGCAACATAAATCTAAAAACACAATTTATTTTCAATCTACGCTTCTGTGACATCATAATTCTTTTGTGGAATGACTCACAAAAGTAATACTGTACGGCACGCTACCTACAACGGTACCATTTTACAATATTTCTACACTTTGCAATAGAAATAGAAAATAAAAAACATATACACAATTTTCGGAAAGCTCAAAGAGCCGCATGCAAAGGTTCGAAGAGCCGCAGTTTGGCCACCCCTGGTCTATAACGACCCTTTTTCTTCGGTCCCTTGAAGTGACGTTATAAGGCAATTCTGCTGCATAAGCCAAGCGGTGGCCTATTTTTACGTTTAACTTGCCAGGGGGTGATTCGTCCCTCTGTCCCCGTCAGCTACGCCACTGAGTGTAAATCAAAACCGCGTTGAAGCACAAGTCTGTGTTCTGTCTAGCAGAGGTGAGTTAGGAGATTCGTTAATCCAAATGCAGGATTTGCTCATGGGGTTTGGAACTTTTAGAAATGAATAAAATATGATTTTTTTTACTTTGTTACAGCAACTGTGTTACTTGCCTTCATCACACCTGGTTTGTTATCCTCTAACAGTTGACAGTTGTTAAAAGTATGGGCGAAAAAATAACGATAGACCGCAGTATCATAGACAAGACAGCAGGGTCCGGATTTTTTCAAATCAGAACCACGTTTCTGGTCGGTTTGGCTAACTGCATAGGAGGAAGCGTGGTTCTCTGCAGCATCTTTCTCCTGTATACTCCACCACATCGCTGCGCAGTACCAGAAGCGGACTGGATCAATGGAACACCTCCTGCAACGTTATACACTGTATCGAGCAAGTAATGAAAATCGATTGTTCAGCTAACATTCTGCGTCTTTTTGCTATTTATTATATTCACGCTGAGCAATTCAAAGCAACAAGAAACTTAGCTGCTTCATGTATTTTCCTCTAGCAAGGCAAAGTTTGTTGCGAAATAGCCTTCACGTTAAAATTAGAAGAAAACGTTCGCCACGTCACCTGTATATCACTTTCGATCGACTAAATTCGTGTTTTAAGTGTGCTTAGCATTCGCTTATTTTTTTAACAGTATCAGGACAATTCCCAACTGGACAATTTTCAACGAACAACAGCCACATGGGACAACTCCTAAACGGGCAACTGCCAACAAGACAATTGCCAACCAGTCAAATGCCAACTTCCTACTGTGCAACTTACCAGTGGTGTAGGAGCTGGGGGTGCAGGGGGTGAAAGCGCACACCCAAAAGTTTTGATTTGCCAAAAATCCGGAAAAAATCCCTGAAAATTCGGGAAAAATCCCAGAAAAATCGAGCACAGATGTTTCTATGAGACAGACTGATGAAATACGTCTGAATTTGACTTGTTTGACAAAAAAAGGCGCCCGATGAGATAAAATGAAGATTTTTTGTTGAGGCCACACAAATAACAATTTTGTGAAATCCGTGCCACCTATGTTCAGTGGATTCCAGAGACACCCATCAGGCAGGCTTCCTTACTGTCACATACCTGCAAAAAAGGAAACATTTTTGGGGCACAAAAATTTTTTTGGCAAGTTTGAGGAAATTCGGGCAAAATTCCCTCGCACTCCCAAATATTTGCCTGCTCCTACACCTATACAACTAACAACTGTAATAACTGCCAACCGGAGAACAGCCTCTGCAATGCATAGCTGCAAATGGTTTCTCTTATCAGTACACCCCTCCTTTTAGCGTGTATAGCAAAGCTGCATGACTGTTCTGTTTTTTGCCTTACCGCTGTGGCTCCCAACCGGGGTGCTATGTACAATACCCAAGGGTGCCGCGAGCTAATGCGTTTTTCAATACATCATTTAAAGCAGGGGTCGGCAACCTTTTTCGCACTTCGGACCGGCTTTAAGCCTCGCATTGGTTTGCGGACTGGCTCGCAATAAAATAACACGTGGTTTATCTCGCAGTCTAAAAAACATGATTACTCAAGCGTCACGAAAGTGCTTCCAAAATTGAAAACAAACTTTTAGAAAGGATTTTATGCGTTCTTGAAGAAAACGTGATGAAATTTTTGTTTTTTGGTATTTTTGAGCGGAAGAATGTACCCATTATTGAAAAAAAATATATTTTTACACTAGCCTAACGGTGCAAACAGTCTTGAAATAGTGAAGCTTAGTCGTATGTCAACTGTGGGATTTTCCACAAAGAGGTAAACACGGTGAATTTGTCACAAAAAATTGGAATTTTTGGATAAATTTGGGGTTGGTTTTGCACGGACCGGTAACAAATTCCTCACGGACCTTTCTGGGCCGCGGCCCGATCGTTGCCGGCCACTGATTTAAAAGATCTTTTCAATATGTTGCCAAAACTCAAACCAAACTGTTATGGATTCGCCATTAAGTGCCGCAAATTATATTTCTTTTTTGTGGGGTGCCGCAAGCCGAAGAAGGTTGGGAACCACTGCATTACCAGGTCCGTGACCTAAACTTCTGAAGGCTACCACGGCAGTACTAAAAGGCTTAGTGGTCAGCGCATTGCAGACAATTATTCCAACAGTAGGCTGTATCTGTTTATGAAAGACTCCTACATTTTCACATTTTCTGCGTCAGAAATTTTTAGCTGTTCCGTATGTTTTGTTTAAGCTAGCCTAAATTCTCATTGGAAAGAAACTCTACGAAACTTGGGCTGTTGTCAATTGAAATTTGTGCTAGTTGGCAATCGTGGTAGTTGGTAGTTGTCCTAGTTGGCAATTGCTCGGTTGACAATTATCCGGTTGGCAATTGTCCTTGTTGTCAATTTTCCGGTTAGCAGTTGTCTTGCAACCATTTTAACACTCAGTCTAGGTTTCTTCAGGAAACCACGCTGCTTGCCGTTCCAAATGCCATGGCAAACATACTGCAGTTGATTGCAAACGCAGCGCAGAAATGTGCGGGAAACGCTATTAGTTTAATAAGCTTTTTTAAGGCAGCAAAGGTGGGTTTAGATAACAGAAATAACTCTTGTACATGTAAAAACAGACAGCTAAAGCGATAGTGAGATCAAACTTTCGTGCAAGGCGATTTTCAAGGCCCGCAGAATCCACGATCATCGCTTTTGAAGTTATATGATCGCCCATAACTCGCGAACGGATTGCACTAGAGACTCAGAAAAGACATCCTCAGATTCAAAAGACAGCAATCGATCCGATAAATTAAAAAAAGGTACCTTTGCATTTGAAAATTTTGAGAAAATTTCCAATTTTTTGGCGATTTTCGGCAATTTTTCAAAAGATTCATAAAATTCCTTTCACGCTTCCCTGTTAACTTACTCGAAATAGTTTTTTGGCTCAGACTACGTCTGAAGACCCGAACTAACAAACGATTTCAACCAAAGTGAGTCATCAACGTTTTGGGGGAGGATTATTTGGGTGAAAAAAGTGGGTGGGATCACGGGATTTTCGGATGACGTCATCTGGGCCGGTAAAAAACACAAGGGGTAATTTCTTTTTCTTTTTTTTTCAAGTAAACTAAGCGGAAATCTGCATCTTTAGAGCCCTTGATTGGCTTTCTAGCGTTATTGTTTGGAAAGTTATAGCCTAAAAACAACAAATTAATTAGCTTATCCCCCTAGCAGATTAATTTATTATCAACAAAACTTCCGTAACTTTTTTCCCCTCAATATTTTCGCTTGAAATTTGGTGGGATGTTGTAAGACACCAAGGCAAACCTGTTCTGTAATTTTCAGACATTTGGTGTGTGTTGATTGGGTACAATTTGTCCATCAAAGACCCAAAGAAGTGGAAAACAGCCCCAAAAATGATGAGTTTTGCACCGTTGTAACCTCCCAAAAAAGAGAGTGCATTGTTTCAATTAATTTCACAAACTTACGGCCATGACGGACATTTTTATGAAGAAACTTTATTTCCAACGTTTTTCGTTTCTGCTCCGCGGCTTTTTGAATAAAAACCACGAATGTTTTTGGCAACGTGAGAAACGGGTTTACCCCAAAAAGACGTCACAATGACGTCACTGTCTTCCGAATCGAAGCTATCTTCACTGACTCTCCAGCGCAATTCGTTCGCTAGTCATGGCCAATCATAACTTCATATGCCATGATCGTGGATTCTGCGGGCCTTAAAGGGTCCACACAACCTCAAACTCAGCTTTGACATAGACAACTCCAAACATATTGTTTGTAAGATTGGTCTTCAATAGAAATGTATTGATCTATTCTAATCTAACCATACGTTTTAATTTCAACATTTACGCAGAGGTTAAAAATTCCCGGCTGTGCAGCTGAAAATGCAATTATTCAAGAATCGATTTGGAAGCAATTCTTGTTTATGCCTTTCTTTGGGTTTCAGTACCGGGTTCTTCATTGTCAAAAGCGTTGTTCGATGGTAATGGCTTCCTCGCTCCAAGTGTTTCATTAGTTCCATACTTCACCATGTGTTACTATTCACTGGCGCAGTCTGGTTTCTGATTGGTTTTGTCACCGTTGTCTAATTTTGTTTGGATAAATCGTTACAAGTAGTTGTTATCATAAGTTTTGTCTTTCTTTTTTACTTTTTTGAGACCTGCCAAGGCAAGACGTAAGGCGTTTTTTTATGATATTACCCTCTGTTTTCCGGCATGGGTTTCGTGCGTCATGTATAGAAAGAATTAGTGTTGCGTGGAGTCTCGAAATAAAACGTCATTTCAAGAATGAATCAGTTATCAAAGAAATTCATAAGCTGCTTTTGTTCGACTCAGAAGAACAAACTTAACTTAATAAATTATAAAGCAAATTGTTGCAATAATTGTGAAGTATCAAAAACTTGCGTTAATCCAGACAATTTGTTCAGGGAAATATGCCAACAAAATGGACTGCAGGACAAATTTTACTTGTGCATACTTTGGAATACTGCATTAGGCAGTATTTTTTTTCTCCAACTGACTCTGACCTTCCTCATGTAAGCCAAGCTTAAAATCGGCCTAAATATTGCAGCACAGCACTGTGGAATGTATCGAATGAAAATGCTACAATGAAGTTGCGCCGATTCGTTCCAGTTGAGACAACTCCCGATGGCGGGACGCGGTGGAGTCAATGTTCTCGTTACAGTGAGAGTGCAATTTGGGAAGACTTCGGTAAGTTTTTGTAGTTCTTCTGTACAACAAATTTTCGTATTGATTGGCTGTATTGAAATGATTGCTTTGTTGTTGTTTTTCTTTAAAAGTAATAAACCCTCTTCGTGTGATTTTATGTTCAACTCACACTTTTAGCTCTGCTACATCTGCGTTCTGCCGGCTTCTGGTACAGACTGCCGTATATTACATTGTGAATTATGTTAAAGCTTTGTATTGAGATGCTTTTGATAAACTATTGAAATGTTTATAATGATTAGTTTCAATTCCCCACAAAAAAAATTTAAAGCGTAAATTTGGTGATGAATATTCCACATTGAGTGTTTGACGAATGCTATTTTGCATTCAGGTAACAGTTCTTATTCCAACCAGTCACTTACTGCGTGCAATGAAGGATGGACTTACTATGTTCAACCTGGTGAGGTCTCGGCAACTATGGAGGTGCGTTTGTGCTCTTGATTAAAGTGATTTTCCTCGGAGATGTTGAAGCGCTGAATTAAATGATATCTTTGTATCACCTAAAAGTGTGTAAAAACACCTTGGTATGTGCAAGCTGATGTACAAAACATGTTTGAAGATTTTCGACCCTCTCAATCGCTGATGGCGTGATTCGAACCAATGACTCGAGTAACGATTTTTGGTGCGAGTCACGTTGAGAAACGATGTTGTGATGACTCGATTAGAGTCTTGTTTTTCACCAATCGAGTCACAATGAATGACTCGACAATCGCATCAGAGCCATTTTTACAAAATCTCCAAACGTCTTATTGACAAACACAGTTAGTTTGCACACAAAGAAATGAGCTTTGTTTGCTTCAATGACGCATGGTCAACATTGGCGGAATTTTTCTCTTGTGTGTGTTTCCCTAGTGGTGCTGCAATATATGTTAGTTTTTTAAGTTCAGGGGTTCCACCTGACACTGAGGTAGAGCTGCGATTTTGCTTTTCACTGAGGGACCTGCTGCGCGCAATACAATGGACCCATTTATCGTGGACTAGTGAAATATTTTCACACCGTGGCAGACGCCATCATATTTTTGCTGTGGGTGCTTTGTTGGAGCAGGTGAAGGGCACGGAGATATATTTTTGCATAATTAGATTTGTTGAATTGACTGAGAGTGAAGGAGAGAAGCGAAATAAAAGGTAAAATAACGGAAAATGGTTAATTTTAATTCACTTGACATTGACTGGAGCTTGCAAAACAATGACTCGACGTGACTAGACAGTTTTTGTGATTCGACCCGAAATAATTTTAGATGACTCTGACTCGAAGGGCTTGTGACTCACAAACGATTCGGACACATCACTGCTCAATAAAACTTTTTATTTTGGTAAAATATTTCATACTTTTATTAAATAACGCACTTTCGTACATTCCTTTCACAAAATGGTTTTAAAGGCGAATGCAAGCACAGTCGCAGCTTGCATTAAAATTTTGAAATTCTTTTTTTTGCAGTTGTCAAAATCGACTTTGCACACCTTGGCATGCACAAAGCGTTAAGTGCAAACACATCAGTACAAAAATAGCTTGCGCTGTCGTTTCGCATGACATGCAGAAACCAAGTGCCGATTTCTGCCACTTCTCTGTGCATTATTTTTCGTTCAATATGACTGTAGAAAAGTCGATCCCATTTGGTAACTTGTCAAGGTAAACGTCAAACGTGTCAGGGTCTCACTGCCGGATTATTATATTTTAATACGATTGCACCTCGCTATCCATAGTAAACCTTCTGCCCTGTATTTCTTGCTAACAAGCAACGGAAATTGAACCTTTTTGCATTAACATTTCCTGGAATATTTAGGGCAAAACATGTGTCTAAGACGTTCAAAGAGCTAATTTGTTTTTTATGGTTGTTCCGCTAATTACTGACGTTAAAGTATTATTCAAATTTCAAGTGTACGTCAGAGTGTTTACTAAATCTTCAGGTTTGATTCAAAGGCCATCATATCAAACCGTAAACACCTACGGAGTTGTCACGTTGCCATATTTCTCGCTAGCTGAGATTGACGCTAATTAAATTCTTAAACCAACACATTTACTTTGCGCCTAAGTTCAACTTATCGACAGTCAACCGATCATCGCGTGATGTTTGCGCAAGTCACGTCAAGCGTTCAGTGCTGCCTGGATGTTTAAAAATTTTCTACGTGTTGAGATCTCTCAACCTTGAGGTTGAGCAGGGCGAAGCCTTGCTCAGATTTATATCAATGTTCAACGATTTTACCGCAAACATAGTATTGGTAACTTGTAGTAGACGCAGAAACCAACAAAAAAGTACAGGAAATTGTGAAACATTGCTTTGAGAAATTTTTGTGTTTCTGGCTGGTTGCTAATAGTTTTGTGGTTTGACCACTATTTGGGCAAGCCTACTTTCATGAGTTTGAAATGAACTTCCAGACAATGTTATTTATTGCAATAACATGTTATGTCTACTTTTTTGTATTTTTACATAGCAAGCAGGTTGTTTCTCCTGTTCCACAGTCGTCTGCCTCTTGCTCAATTTAAAGTTTTGATTTCTGATCTAAGTTCAGGTTAAAAGATCACAGTGGTGCTGAGAGGTAAAATATTGGTGGAGAAATTTCTGCCCATTTGCAAACTAAGATATTTCGAATGATCAACTTTTAACATTTATAATAGAAACAAACACAAAACACCAATAAAATCCAAGAGGCTAAAGCACGCATTTCTCGTACATTCTTTATCTACACCTGGCCCCGCGAACACTATCACCTTTGACGTTTTACAAAATGTCAGGCTCTGCTTTCAGTTTATCCTCATCTGCGAGCATTTACTTTTTGATTTCAGTTTGCCTTGGTGTGCGACAAATCATGGCTGAATCCTCTGCCGGTAACGATGCAGTTGTTTGGTTACATGGTGGGTTCAGTGGTGGGAGGATATTTGTCAGACAGGTGAGATGCAAACTGTGTTGAGAAACCTTCAACCTCCTTGAAAATGCGGCTTTGTAAGAAAACGTTTCAACAATTAATCTGAATTTGCATTTCCCTTAGCAGCCGTTGTCAACAACATCAGCATAATCGTTGCAGCAGATTGTATAAAGTGCTTTGGTGTTTTCTATAATTCAAATTAATATATACATTCGGATTTACAAGACTTGCTGTAAAAAATTAACAATGACTTTCGCTTACGTTATAAGTAGCATTTTAGCATTTGCGAAGTTTTCAATAAAACACGCAATGATTCCTTAATTGCAATGACAAAATAAAAATCATTAGCTATCACATTTCTGTGGTTAAGTGTCGAAATCTATATCACACAATTTTTATTTCTTACTTTTAAATGTTGCCTAATTCCTCTCAAAAGATAAAAGTCACCCGTGCCCAAATACTAGCTGCAAGAAAGTTAGTGTTGTTAAAAAGGCAGTAACTGAAAGTTGGAGATACGAAGGCTTGTTTGACGCGAACTCTCACTCAACATAGACTGCATTCCACTAGTAACGATAAGACAATCAGTACAACAGCAAGCTTACCTGTCTCACTTTCTACTTCTGATCTGCGAACATGCATTGAGGACAGAGACTCTGCAGTCTGCAGAGTCGACCTACGAACCAGTCTCCTTTTCTTTGTTATTTGCAGCGTCAGTTTTTAGCTGTGACGAAAAACGCTCTTCTCTGTGGTCACCTCACCGCGAGCTAGCGGGAGAGGTGACCGGAGTAACTTTTCAGACTCCGACTCCGCCCCTGTTCCAAAATTTTTCAATCCGGATCCAGAAATTTTACAAACTTGAGAATCCGACTCCTGTTCAGACTCCGGTTACCGTTTACCGTCGATCCAATCGAAATTTACCAATGTCTTTACTTAAGAAATGAGACGACCACGCAGACTCCTGTTACTGCCGAAATTGAAAAGCGACTCCGGATCCAGGTCCGTTTTTTTCACAACGTTTTGGCTCCGGCTCCGCGCCCGAAAGAAAAATGCAGAATCCTGCCGGAGTCGACTCCGGCACTCCGGATCCATGACCACCTCTGGCTCGCGGTAATAGAGCAGAAAATACAAGGACAGTAATTCGGCATGCAAGGAACACAATGGGTTGGATAAAAACGTCACGTGGCAAAGCCCCCACACACACACAAGTTCACAGGTTGTGAGGCACGCATGCGATACGCATAGACAGTACTGTGTCCTGATGACAGTCGACGCTCAACAGCTCAACAACATAAGAGGCGGTTTTAGACTGCGTACAGCCGCTGCACCTCTTCAGTGCAGGTTATGTAGTGAACTTCGAAAATAAACATGGGTGTTGTTTAACTCGAAAAAATAATCATGGCAACACTATTCACCAATAGAGCGCAGCCTTTGGCGTCGGAAGTTTTTTTTCGGAGGGGGGAATAGTGGATTTTTCCAGGTGGTGGCCAAAAGCATTTTTCCACGCGGTGCCAACTGTGGTGAAGTTTCATTTCAGCAACTCAAAATGAAGAGAAAAAATTTTTTCTTTTAAAAAATTAATAGGAAAGTAACAACTTTCAAAATCTAGGGGAGAAACCTCCTTCCCCCTTCCGACGCCCATGAGCACAGAAACGTATCCGTGTGGAACCAATGAAAAGCTACGGAACACGTGAAAGGTGGCGGAAGCGACAATCAAAATCTGGCCTGCGCCATATTATATCAAAATGAAATAGCGACCTAAACCTTTAGTTCATCCAATAAAACCATACTAAAACAATGCTTTTCCACACACAAAAATCCGATTGTCAATCAGCCACACGTAAGTGCCAGTACGAAGCAACCGCGGTACAGACGCATGCCTTCGTAAAATTACGTTAATCATTATGGATGATGGTTTGCCTTCCGAAACTGAGTTTGAACATCTAACTTTCTCTATAAGCAGAATCACATTTTCTATGCAGACGCTTATCGTCATAACTGTTAATCCACAAACAACGGCTAATTTTCATTTCTTTGAAACATTTCGCATTATCCGCATTTCATAATCATTATCAATTAACATATATTTTTTCATTTTCCTCCCCATTTCAAATAGGGGAAAAGCGAGATTTACTTAAAAGTGAAACAAATTTTGTTCCTGGTAGCACTGTATACAGTACGATGCTGTTAGTAATGTAAACTTTCAATAGCCTTTGTCACTTGTGTTCGGTTGGCTCATACTGCACTTCCATACTGCAAACTTGCAGAACATTCGTAGATGCATATGGACAATTCGTACCGTGTAGCTGAAATCCAAGTGGTCCTAAAGCATTTAAACTGATTGATTGCGTTTGTATTATTTTTAACACCTGGGAAATCGGTTGCAATCAAGCATCCGCTGATTCTTCTGTAAAATTCAAAATCGCTCTTTACGCTGCTTCATTGGGCTTCCGGCCTTTTAAAAGATAGGTTTATCAGTGGAGTTAAGTCTGGATGCTGCTCATTTGGCGTTGCCTTCCGTGCTGTGGGCTATTTCGAATGCTGTGCGAAGGTATGGAAGAAAACCAACGTTAGTTTTGTCGATAATGATCAACACAGCGGCCACTTGTGGTTTGGCATGGACCCCAATTGTTGCCGGTCTGAACATATGCATGTGGCTAATGGGAGTGGCCTCTATTATGAGAGCGCTTACAAACGTGATCATCGGTGAGAACGTGTGCTAGCTGCTTCGTTTTTTTCCTGTCGCTTTGTTGTTTGTCACATTTCCTCATGTTACGACATTGTTTTGCAAGTAGGCTCGCAACAATGCCTTCAGTAAGGGGCGTACTGAGGGGGGCAAGAGGGACAAAACGCACCGGGCGCCGAATCACTGAGTTGTTTCAAAAATCCAGACAGTGTTGCAAGTACTTTCTTCAACACAATACATTTGCTGCCAAAAGACCTTAGGTTCGAACACGGGGACAGCAAACTTGTTTCATGCCCCGGGCACTATCTCCCTCGGTACGCCCGTGCCTTCACCAGAAGTCATTTTGCAGCGTATGCTACTATCTGACAGTTGCCTTGATAAGCATATTTAATTTTTGTAGCCAAACTTTAGCTCAGTTCCACAATACTGGTTAAAGTGTATTTCAAAATATTTACTAGCCATCTGGTTTATTTTCAGAAATGCCTAAGTTAGCCGGTGCAAGCTTTTTCCCGCATCAAGCAAGGGCAATTGTCAGTGGTGTATGACTTAGTTTTGTAAGCAAATGTTGTTGCAAAAGTCATACATTAAGTGTTATACATCTGTTTTTTCTTGTCAAACGCATTGTCTTCGCGTTGTTTTACTAAAGTCTCAGTTAATCTTTTTACGCATTTTGACTGCCAAAGAGACCATGCAAATGCAAAACTTCCTTGCAATTACGGTGTAGCAAAAGATTGATCCCTGCTCCTTTGCCTAAAATTTTGAGCTGTACTTTTGAAGGGTCGATGAGTTGGTGAAGCCTCGTGTACGTGCAAAGTGTTTCAAACAAGCTTCCTTTGTAATATTCACTTCAAAGCGTTATTGCTTTCCCTCCTTTTCAGTGAACGAAAGTACACCTACGAAACGTCGAAATGTGGCAGCTACTCTTGTTGTATTCTGTTCAAGCTTGGGTAATTTAATTTTGCCATTGATAGCTTACGTTTTGCCAAACTGGAGGTGGATGATGACGACGTTGGCAATTGCCTCTGCAGCTGTTATTCCAACGACGCTGTGGTAAGAAAATTAACTCTGCTGTACGGAACTTGTTTTCCTGTTGTGTTTTCATCAGTAACATACAGAGTTAAGCATAACTGCTGTTAGTATGGGACTGTATACAGCAGAGATCTTTTTGACAAAACCGTAACTATGATAGTAACTTAAAATGTGAAAAATATTCTCATTGAAACTTTCCCTGGAATTGGGAACATGTATTTGGTTGCACTTCACTTTAACTATCGTGTTTTCTGTTTTTGTGAAGCATTTCTCTTTCATAAAGGTATGAGGTTCTTAAAACTTTGGTTCTGCTTTATGCTAATCAAGAAAGGTAACTTAAGTTTGCAAGGCTTGGGAAGAAGATACCGTGTTAATAGCAAACTTTTTGCATGTTTTGAACCAATTGACTGTCATTTTGTATTCAAATGACATTGCTACGAATTCCCTCCTGGAGAAAACAATCACATATGCAAGCCACTTGATTCTCAAACAGTAAAGAAATACAGTACACTAAATAGTTCTGGCGTCAATAGAGTTTTAATCCATGTTAATAAACATGCTTAGTTCTGTGATTTCGAGTTTGAGAACTTTTAGAAAATAGTTTGCGTGAGGTTAGATTTCACTTTTGTTCAACCAATTTTTAAAACGTTTCTCAGGGAAGAATGGACTTTTCCAATTTGTTGAAAGTTGTACGCAATGCAGTGGTTAATGTTCTGCAGTTGTGTGTTGATTGATTGCGCTACTTTTAGAATATCAACAGCAAATTTTACTGCTGCGTTTTTGCAATTTGGTTATTTTTTCGAAACCCTGTTTTTCCAATCTTCAAATGACAAAAAGCATTTGAACTATGGTGATAATTTCGAGCTTCGTTTGACTTAATACATTTTTATTTTATCAACGGTTTGCGGCGATTTAACTATTTCTAAACTTTGGAGTTTTGCTAATAGCGGAAATGTTAACAGAACGATTAGATTCAACTTAACACTAGTATGTGAATAGTTAAATAGCATAACGACAGTTCACTGGCATGCCTTGCGAGCATCACACCTGTAACAATTTCGTTTAGTTTTGTGAAAGACCCACTTTCTTTTTTTACTAAACTAGATTTTAGAAAACTAGCTTTCAGATAGTATTCTGTTGATGCAGATTTTTGTTATATAGAAAAACGTTGCCCCTAACGCACTCTACCACCACAGTACAACTTGTATGACTTCTTTATTAGTTTTATAGAAGAGACAGTGACCTGGCTCACACAAGCAAGACGATTTAACAAAGCTAAAGCTGTTATGAAAACCGTTTCTCGTCTTAATGGTGTGGAAATGGAATTTCAAGTGCCTTTTATATCTGCAAGTGATCACACGGTAAGAAATCTTCCAAACAAGCATTTTGAACAAGCAAATGTTGATTTTGTGTGATGGCCTTTTTCTCATTCAGGTGAAACCTGATCCTGAACAACCTTCTCACAAACACAAAAAAAGTCTCAGTTACATCGACATGGCAAAGGTTTCATTTTTGAGGCATCGCCTTTTGAAGATTGGAATGGCTTTGTAAGTCATAACTTTTGCCCAATATTTGTCCATGCCACGATATTCGGGCTTGCCTCATATTCCAATCACGTTGGGCCAATACATCGCTTCAGTGTGGGCAGCTATGCGTCCCAGCAAAGGCATGCTTTTTAGGGTCTAGAAAACCGCTTGTTGCAATCACCGTTGGTAAGTTTTAACTTATAACGTGTGAAACAAAACATTGCGATCACAGTGATTTTAAAAAATAGCTAGTTACCAGCTTGCCGCCTTCTGGCCCAAAGTGAAGTAAGCTTCCGTTAACATTGCCAACGACATATGCTTTGCCCTATTTCAGCTACATCTTTCTGCAACGCAAAATTTAATAATATACCTTAAGGTTAATCAAAAGCACGTCCTTTATGTAGAACAACTAATGAGAAATCTTCTCTCAGAAAGAAGCCACTTGATGCGAAAAAGTAAAAAGCTTGGGGTTATCAGGTAACAGAGGCCTAATATTGCCCACCTTGGCCTTAGGCTTGCCATATCACATCAATTTTTTTCAAGGACATTTTGTCGTTTTGTGGTTATTGAAATTTTTCTTCATGCCTACTTTGAATACTTTTTAGTTACAGTGTTGTAGCACAATTTTTTGAACAAACATTACTGAATAACAATGGGTGCTTCATTCTACACAACTGTTTATGATGGAACTAATCTACACGTTATTCTGTTCAATTACATTGTTTAATTGTGATTCTTGAATGTTCAGTGTGATCAATTGTTCAATGATGAACAATTTCATAACTGTTCAAGAACTTTCAACGACGTCTGAAATTAACCAAGGCAACAAAATGTTTTTCATGGATCAAAGACATGGCCAATTTTGACAGAAAATTCAAGGAAAGTCCTTGGCGCTCAAGAACGTCTGGCAACCTTACCTGGCCCGGGAAGAAAACAACAATTATAGCGCAACATATAACCACTCTCATGCAGTAGACTCAATACACATGACCTCCCTTACATAAATGCTACCGCAACAGTGCCTTTCCATGGCACCCTCTGTTATTGCAAAAGCTTCTGCATAAATAGCGCAACCGGCATGTCCAGCGGTATAATTTGGGCAGTAAATATTATGATATGCGCAAAAACAATCAACAGTACCGCGCATCGATCATCGTACGAATGGCAAGGATCGCTTCAGCATCAGGCAAAGGGGCTCGTTCGAAAAAATATCTGCATTCTGTGTCATCCACAAAAGGAAACCACAATTTCTCCCCGATGCGGATCTGAGGAGGGAAATGGGACAGCGCAAAGTGTTACTATTCTGATAGATTTGAATGCCTCGCGTAAACGGCAGTGTTTTGATTAGCTAATGACTAGAGAATTTGGAACCACTGCTATCGGAGGCGGGGGTGAAGGGGGTGAAACCGCACCCCAAAAGTTCTGATTTGGTGAAAATCCGGGCAAAATCCCATAAAATCCTTTAAACTCCGGCCAAATCTCTGAGAACCTTCTAAAACTACCTGAAAATCTGAGCAAAAATGGCGCCCAACATGTTTGATTTGAAAATAATGGCGCCCGAATTGACACGAAAAGCTTTTGTTTGGAGATCACTAAGCGTCCGAATTGACAGTTGGCATAAAGAGCTTTTTTATTTTTTGGAGGTCACTTATTTTGAAGCATTTTTCGGGAAAGTTTGGGAAAATTCGGCCAAATTTCTTTCGCACCCCCAAAAATTTGCCTGCGCATACACTTATATTTGGAACATGAATTAATCCACAGGGAAAGAACACGAACAGATCGTGGAAGCCAAGCGATGTTCCCTGAGTCTTGTTTTGCGTCTAGCGTTATGTTTCTTACACTGTTGAGCTGGATGACGGGTTGAAACTCTTCTACTCCTCCATTCAGCCAGCACAGTTATCCCAGGCTGGAGTGGGTATACTTGTAAGCCCCCAGCTGGCAAACTGCGTTGATGAATGGATCCCACTGCGATAAAAGGCATGAAATGTGCATGTTGAGTTTAAAGTTTTTAGACCATTTCCTTTGGCATACAGATCCCATACAGGCCATGAACCTTGGTTAATGGTAGAAGCAGTGCTATCTCACGTGTATCAAATTTTGATTGAAGTTTTACAAAGTATTCGCGGCTTAATTCTTCACGACGAAGTGTGCAGCTGTTAAATTCGGAAGCTGTTAAAGTTCTGAACGTCGAGCCTCTTATCAAAATCAAGAAATCCAACATAACGGTGGTTCGGCCATGTGACCAGCTTGCCCAGGAAAGTTTGGCGAAGCGAGTCCTGCTGGTTACAGCCATGGGAAAGCGTCCCAGAGGTCGATCAAGGACCGGGTGACGTGATTACATTTCCGACCTTGCTTCGCCCCGTCTTGGTGTTCAACGAACAGATCTACCAGAGGTTTCTGAAAACCGTGAGGTATTTCGATACCCCTTAATGCTACTCTCCCCGAGACCGTACCCGGGAGGATAAAGATGTATGGAAAGTGAGCGATAGTGACAAACTCTTCTGCGACCGTAAAAAATTTACAATAACGAAGTGTGAGCCTAAAACGAATCACTTCTGACCAGTCTGAGATTTAATGAGAATCGAGAGTGATCAACTCATTTTTACTTTTCAAATGTCTTCCATGTAATTAGTACTTTTTGTTCAAAGTCTTATGGCTTCAACAAACAAATGCTATTGTGTGTGGTGACATTTTAGTGATATCTGTCATTTCAATGTTTAGTTTATTTTGTAGGTCACCAACAGCAGATGTTCGTATGGTAAAATCTACCCCCCTTCAGTATCTAATATCACATCTGAGAATTAAGCATAGATTTTGCGCAAATTTTGAAACATATGCTCATTTTTTCTGAAGTGTTTGAACAGAAACCACAAATCATTGAAACTCAATAATTGTTAGGGACATTTTTATGATCTAAAATCTCGATAATATGACTTTATTTTTCAGAAAATATTACTTCATATGACCCAACAAAAATGACTGAGCTAAAACAAGCAACTACTGTGCTATACAAAGAAGCATTACCAGCAAAAATAGGCATAAGATATGGCAGCCCCACGGTTCGTTGAAGCCCCACCAAAATAAAGGGCTCAAAAGATGAGAAAAACATATACAGTAATTTCGTTTGAAGCAAATTGAAAACACGCGTAGACACTGGTTTATTTCTTTGGGGCAGCAAGAGCATGCATTTTTAGGCAGTGCATTACATTTCATCCACATAACTTGGTTCACCTACGTCTTTGCCAACATTCTCAGGGTGCCCAAGTGGGTTCAATTTGCACGATGCAGCTTAGACCTAGTGATGTAGTAGTTTCACCCGATATTTTGAGATTGTTTTAATAATTTCCTTATTGAATTAGGTTGAAAATATTCAAAATATTATTTTATGACCCAACATGGAAAATATCACTTTTTATAACTTTTGTTGTAGACTTCGTAGGGGTGCGATTTTGTTTCGAAATTCGCTTCATAGCTTCTTGAAGCACAGAAAAAAATCTCATTTTTATGACTTTAAATGGCTCTAGAAATTCTACGTAAGGCCAGCAAAAGCTTTGTTTCTCATATTTCCATACGTCAGCATAGCTGCGCAATAAATTGGTCGAGTCTTGAAGTTCTATAGTATGCAACGTTTTCCTGTAGCTTAACGGAGAGAGTGCAAACAACCAGAATAAATTTTACTGGCCTTGACTACAGAAATCTACGATTTAGGAATTAGCGATAAAAGTGTTTTAATCAATAAATACGTTGTTTACACTATTGCTTGAAGAAAGCAAATAACTAGTATTAAACTCAAAAAATTAAAATTGCTTTTGACTGTGATGTATTTCGAGTCCTCCTAGGGCTATGCTGCGCCGGGATCTTCCCAGAGGACAAGCGGGCATAAAAATGAATGAAAATTTAAGAAGAATGCAAACCCTTTTATTCGCTCCGTTGCAAATACATGTCCTTATCGAAACCGCTTTGAACAAATTTTGTATGGGCAATTTAGTGCAACTTAAAATCTTGATAAAAATTAAAAAATACAGTAACTAACTTCCATTTCAGTACTGCGGTGTTTAGATGCTGAAACCACTCGAAAGTTTCAAAAAGATTGCGGTTTTAATAATAGAATTCCACATCAAACAAAAACATTGCTGTTACGTGATACACTATGTAAGCTGCATAGCTCGTGCGATATGCCACAAAGAATTCCCCCACCCCTGTACATTTTTACGACGTCCGTCCGTTTCTTCGTGTTTTTTACAGCTTGCCTAAACTGCTTGCTAAAGGGGAAAAGTAGTTGACAATTTTTTCTTCTTACTTGGTTGCTCATCACGGTTCCAAACTAATTCGTTTTGAGTTGGAACTCGATTGCATATTTAGGCCGTCATGTGTTTTCCTCTAAACAGCTCAAACGTTTCAACAATACTCAACTATTTTTCAAACGATAGGCCAAGATGCACTGTCGTTCATTCAACTTCTCAAATCAGTTTTGCAGTTTCGTCAGCGTATTATGGACTTTCATTCAACTCCAATCGCTTGGGTGGCAGCAAGTATTTGAACGCAACGTATGCAGCTTTGGTAGAAATATTCAGCTACGGTGCTGTTCAATTGATGCTGCGAAAATGTTCAAGCCGTCAGTTGTTCGTTTTTTCCACCGGCATGTGCGGTCTTTGTCTGTTTGTTGCGCCTCTGGCTAAGTCAGGTAAGATTTGAAAATGCTTCTAGAAGTCTGTTTCAAGTAGTTTTGTTGCAACTTTTGCCCTTTATGAGATATTTTTTCTATGATTTGATGTCTTACTTTCTTACTTTCTAACTAATCGTCAGCAGTGTACTAAAGTAAGCAATTATTCTTCAAATTTTCAGACAATTGAGTGTGGTGTTCTTCAGTGATGGGCCCTTTTGTGAATGAACTTGCTTGTGCCTCTAATTTTCAAAATACCCATTTTGCAAATGACACTAGTTTGCACTCATCTCACAAAGATATCAAAACCTTACAAACTAATGTTCAAAATGAGTTTGATAAAGTCTATACTTGGAGGAGGTCTAACTGATTATTATCAATAAACTATAGTGACACAGCTTATATGCGGTAACTGCAACACGTTCTTCAAACTGTAAATTTGAAATTTGCATGAATGGTTTGAAACTACAGCAAATTGACAGCATCAAGTGTCTTGCTGTTATAATTCATAATAAACTTTCATTGAAACCGCATATCAGTAGCCTCTGTAGGAAACTTTGTGAAGCCTGTGGTGTAGTGTGTAAAATTAGACATTTTTCTGATATGAAAATATTGCTTTTAATCTGCTTTAGTCTCTTTCAATACTACATAATTGACTGGAAACGAGCCTATAAAACTGCTATCAACCAGCACAAGTGCTACAAAACTGAATTTTGAAATACGTGACTTTACCAACAGCAGAAGATCAAGTGCAAAAAAACACTTTAAAGCCCGCCGCAGTAAGTAGGATGTTATTATCCGAGGTAACTCGTGAATGGATTGCGCTAGAGAATCAGTGAAGACATCATCGGATTCGAAAGACAGCAATCGATCCGATGAATTGAAAAAAGGTACCTTTACATTTGACAATTTTGAGGAAAATGCAAATTTTTGATTTTCCAGAAACGATTTTTTGGCAAATTTTCGAAAAATTCAAAAAAATCCTTTCATGTTTCACTGCAGGCGCGCAATCAGGGGGGGCATTTGGGGCATTTGCCCCCCAGAAATTTTCAAAACATTGCATAGCAAGTTTGACATTTGTAGAAACTTTCAAAGAATAAAAATGAAATTTTATATTCTAATCATATTTAAGAAATCTTATTGGAATTTTTCTTTGTCCTGCTCGTTAATTATCTCCTTACAAGATTTATCTTGAGACAGATTATCTGATCGAAAATTCGTAAATTATTGGTATTCAACCACAAATATGCTGGAAGTGTCGACTTGGGAGATAGTTTAAAATGTTCGTATTTTTAAGGTACTTTTTATCTATTTGTTTGTGTACTATTTTGTCTCAGACAGGTCTCAATTTGCCCTCATGAAACTTTATAACATTAGGGTACTGTTGAATCGTGCAAATTGCTGAAACTGTCAAATTGATAAGAGAAATTTTGACATAGCAGTTAGTGCCTCGTCAAACCGCTTGTTCTTCTACGACCTTTTGATTATTATTTTTGTGAGGGGCAAAGCGGATCACCATTATTAACGTAGTACATTTCTTGATAAAGCGTTGTTTAACTGCATTTTCGCTTCGAAACCTGATAGTTTTTGACTAAATTTAGGTTGAGGACTGTTTAACGTTTTAGTGTCTTTCTGGGTTGATCCCAGCACCACGGCTTGGGAAAAAGGTTTAGTAAAGTGTCATATGAGTGCTAGTCAAGTGTTGAACGCACCTACCTACTAGACCACTTTGGCTCCAAATGACGTTTTACAAGATCCTAACTTTTGCAACCCGTGCAAGTCCTGAAAGCTCATAGCCCTAAACGTGCTTCTAAACACTTTCACACAACACATGGATGCCGTTTTGCCCCAAACACACCTGATCCCTTATGCGCCAAAGGCACAAGACACGTGATCCGTTTTGCCTGAAATGGTAGCATTCAAAGATCCCCTCACCCTTGACATAGGCTATCTTTGAAGTTTGGGATCTTCATTTGTGATAGAAATTCAAGCACATGCTACATTCAGTGCTTCCCAAACTTGTTCGAACCGTTGCCCAAATCAAGGCAGCGATCATGTCTTATTACCCACCAATAAAAAATTTTCGCATTTCATGTCGAAAATTTTTTTTGCAGTGATCACTCATAATGCAGAACAACAATGTGGTTTGGTTCTGCGTTACCCCTCGAAGAATCGCATTTACCCCCGAGGGGTAATTTACCCCCAGTTTGGGAACCACTGTACTAGAAGAATAGGGCTAGAACAAATTTGCTAAAACAAGACGAAAATTAAGCAGGTTTACTACTGTAGTAGCCTATACATTTGTCACACTAAAGCCATGACTACACTAGTTGAGTACGGAACCAGGTGTTTGTATGCGAATACTAATTTTTACTCTGTTCTGATCGTTCGGTCTGCATTTTGATTAAAACTGAAAGGTTCTCATTTTCGGAAATGTTACGAAGAGAACTGTGTGTCAGGCTTATGCAGGATCACATGGAAATATTTTCAACTACAGCAAAATTGTTTGTCTGACGTTTAAGGCTAAGAGTGCAAAAAACACAGTCATCCCATTACTGACACATGGGTTCTAAAAATCTAAAAGCTGTTAACCAATACAAATATCTGGGGGCTGAACCGGATACTGAGCTCTCAGATGACAAGACATTCAGAGATAACTGCGATAAAAATATTGTGCAGCAAACAAGCTGCGAGCCTCTTCTCCCGACGTTCAAATGCAGTTAAAAATGTCCTTTTTCGTTCCTTTTGTACGCCCATGTATGCATCAAAATTATGGTGGAATTTCAGAAAGTCATGCATGCAAAGATTGCGTGTGGTCTATAATTTTGGATGCAGGGCTCTATACAACCTGCCCTGGAGAGCGAGTGTTAGTAGTCATGACGCATCAGGTTCAATGCAACATTCCTACATTTGAGGTTGTATTAAGAAAAAATATGCACTTGTTTCTCGAAAGATGCAGAAGGTCTAATAACGTAATGGTTGCCTGCCTTGACGCAGTCAGATTGTTTATATTCTTCCTTATTCTTTGAACACTACAACCGCATTTTACTTTGTGACTGAGTGCTCGGACATTGCAATGTTTGTTCGTTTGAAGGTCTGCATGTCACAATGCATTCGTACTTGATCTGGGCTTGACCAGTTTAGGAATTAGCGTCCCACTCTGCAGTAGTGTTGTACCAAGTGAACAAATAGTGTTGAGAATACGTCTGTAAACCTGAGGCTCGGCCTCCAACACCTTACAAAACGTTCTGTTAAGTAAGTTCTGTAGCCCGGTGTCAAGCGAAATTTCTGACCTACTGCGAAATTTCTGATCTATTATTTTTTGTCAGTTATTTTGCTTCTCAGAGTAAATGAATAAAGTTTGGCGATTACTTTTTTGATATGTGTTTGTGTAAATTAAAACTTTCTGGTTAGATGTCAGATGCCCACAACAAGCTACAGTACGACAATAAGTAAAACCAGTGAAAAATATTGGACTTAATCTTTTAGACTTCAATTATTTTTCTTTTTCTAACTGTAACATAAACCCTAACCCGGCACACTTACTTGAACACCAAATCCTAAGCCCTAATCATCAGTTTTCTCAGCGTATTTGATATGTTGAATGTTGCTCTGTGCATGCGCACATGGCGTGAAGTCAGAAATTTCGCTTGACACCGGTGATTCAGCCTCCAACGCTGTTGTAAAACGTTCTGTTTTGTCTGTTTTTATTAACCAGCGTTGTGCGGAATGTGTGTGTTTGTACTATGGACTTCGTGTCTGGCGGCAAAAATACACTATTATTATATGTGACCGTTTGCGAAAAAGTTGTACCACGGTTGAATAACCACGATGACGTCATCGTGAAATTTCATGAAAATTGCCCCCCCCCGAAATGAAGAGCTGCTTGCGCCCCTGCTTCACTGTTAGCTTTTTCGAAACTTTTTTTGGCTTAGACTTCGTCTTAAGACCCCAAATAACAAAAAATTCCAATGAAAGTGAGTCATCACTGTTTCGGGGGGAAAATTTTGGGTGAAAAAAGTGATTTCGGATGACATCATCGGGGCCTAAGAAAAAATACAAAAGGAAATTTCGGTTAGGTACTAAGCGCATATCCGCATCTTCAGAGCCCTTGATTGGCCTTCTAGCGCTATTGGTTGGGAAGACATGGTCTAAAAACAACAAATTAATTACCTAATCCCTAGTGAATTAATTAATTAATTATCAATAAAATCTTCCATAACTTTTTTCCTCTTATTATTTTCACTTGAATTTTGGTGATATGTTGTGAGACACCAAGGGAAATCAGCTGTGCAAGTTTCAGACGTTTGGTGTTTGTTTATTGGGTACAGTTTACCCTTCAAAGACTTAAAGAGGGAAAAAACAACCGAAAAATTTTGAGTTTAGCACGGTTTCACCTCTCCAAGAAAAGAAAGTGCATTTTTCAATTGTTTTTGCCAATTTACGGTCATGACCGACATTTTGTCTATAGAAATTTTATGTCCAGCGTGTTACGTTTCTGCTCCACGGCCTTTTGAATAAAAACCACGAATTTTTTGGCAACGTGAAAAACGGGATTTCCCCCCAAAACACGTCTTCATGATGTCACTAATACGCGCAACATACCTCAAAAGTGCGATGCTGTCCTCCAAATCCGAGGATGTCTTTTCTGAGTCTCTGACTTTCTAGCGCAATCCGTTCGCGAGTTATGGCCGATCATAACTTAAAAGGGCACAATCGTGCCTTCTGCAGGCCTTAAAGTTTCTGATTTGTACCAACATAAATTGGAAAAGTTTATGTACAAGTATAATACCAATATCCTACCCTCTTCTGTTGGTAACTGTTTTTGTTTTTCAAAACTGTTCAACATACATGATCATGTCACAAGGCAACACGTTTCAGAAATTTCACATCATAAGCGTGTTAGAACTGATTATGTTAAAAAATGTTGCAATATGTAGGACCTGTTGCATGGGGTTGTATTCCTAATAAGACTACAAATTAGATATGTTTTCCTATCAAGTGAAATCGCGACTGCTTGCTGCTTATTGACTCTTATGTAAGATATATACGAGTGTGATTTGTAATGTTTTTGTATCGTTAATCTTAAACTGAGCACATATTCTGTTTCTTTGTTTTGTTTTTATTTTCTTTGGAGCATAAAATTCTTGCGTCACAGAGTCTTTTGGTTTTGAATTGACAGCATTGCCAAGTGTTGCTTTATTTTTTGACTGAAGATGGATTAAGAATAATCCGAAGCGTCTCAAAATAAAACATGTATAGTTTTTTGAACGCTTTTTTAGTGTTGATGAAACTGTTTTTATTTTCGTTGTAAATTCATGTTTTGTGCCTCAGCTATACTATTGAAATTTGACAGACATTAAATATAGGCTGGCTTGATTGAGTGGCTGCTTTGGCGACTGTGGTATTATCTGCCTCCGGTTGAAAAGATATGTGTTGGCCAAATACAGTATCTCGATTTCGAGTTTGTTCCAAGGCATCAGTTTTTTACTTGGGGCCACGTCTTTAGCGAAACCGACCAAGGGGATTCCATCATCTTTGTGATGTCAGTATTAGTATTTTTTCAGTTCAATTGGCGTAACATTTGCTTGTTTTTGTCTTCAAACAGAACTCAATGCATAAAACATAATCTTAAAAGCCACTAGCTTTCGACCACATGATCACTCAAGCCCAAGTGTTACATCTGAACAAAATCTGTACTTTCTAGCCGTAAATGTTCGTTACGTTTAACATTTGTCAGTGCTCGTCTAAAAGGTATTTTGCCAATAAAGTCAGCATCGCTTTCATCGTCTTTACAATTTTCAATGATATCAGGTGAATATGCGCAGAAACACTTGTTACACAACGACCTGTTTTCTTGAACATTCTTGGCCAAAGCCGAATCTTGTGCAGTGCTGTTACGCCAAAACAAATGAATTAAAGCAAGAACTGTCGCGGATTGCTGAAGTTTACCTACATTTGACAATATAATAACATTCTCCAAAAGTCAACACTTGGTTAAAGTGCTTTTCTTGAGATGTCTAGATTTGACTTTATTTCTTATTTGTGCAAGCTTACATTTTGACTCTTCGCGGCATGTTCACCACGCATGCATAACGCATCCCGACAGTAGCTGAAATTGACTTCAGTATTATTCGAACGCTTGATCCATTTGACAATCTGAGTTTGATTGTTATCCTGAATATCCTCCACATCTAAGCTCTTCGTTTAACTAACCCTGGTTGATATCCAACCACGCGCTTCCCTTGCAGAAATCACTCTTAAGTTTGTTGTTCCCACTTTTATGTTGTGATCGTTAGTTCACGTTTGAACCACAAGTAACTAATTTGTTGTGTGAAACAGGAAATGTTATAAGAACTGCAAACCAGTTGCACAATAGTCTTTACCTTTTACCACTTAAAAGCATTTTTAGGTATTTCTTTGTTTTTTCTACAGTGTTCCCCACTAATTTATTACGTTGTCTGGAGAGACGTTTTCTTGTGCCGCTGCCATTGCGACGCGAGTAGCGATTATGATATTCCAATAACAGCTATGCATGCAAGGCACGGTATTAGATTGAACAAATATATTTTTACTGAAAACGTTAATTCAAATCGGACTCGTATTATATTACCCAAAAGCCTCGCAAAGACGTGACTCTTATAGGCTGCAGGGTTCGTCCGAATAACTTTGTATCGAAAAAGCTTGATTTGATTCAGCAAAGGTATAGAGCTTTGATACTCTTTGAGCCCTTTCGAACGTGGGATGGTTTCTGTATTACTTTTCTTTGACGATATAGTTATTCCTTTTTCCAATGTTGTTGTTTCATTACGCTACTTTACCCCGTATACTGCTATGTAATCACCTCACTGGTGATTCAATTCGTACTAATAGATATATGTGGAGAAAAAACGTTTATGCATTTAAGTCAGGATGATTATCTCCTATTTAAAACATTTCAAAACCTCAGCATTTGATAAAAGTGTTCAGAATCAAAATATTATTCTTGTGAACGAAAATTTATTGTAGCATGATTCTACGCCTATACAAAAAACTTGTAACTGTTCGAAATTTTTGGTTAATTTTGCAGAAAACTTCCTTTAGTTGGAGTTATTACAAACATGTTTAGAGGCTTGGACAAATGATTTTAGTGTGCGAGACACAATGCACTGATACATGAGCAAAAAGTAACCCCTTCGTTCTTTTGCTTGAATTTATTTTTTTTTCTGAAGTTGGTTCTACTGGTGAAATTATTTGTTCGATGACTGGAAAGTTCTTCATCAGCATATCGTTCGTGATGATATATCTATTCACTGGAGACTTCTTCCCAACGTTAGTCCGTAATCAAGCTTACGGCGCAGCGTCATTCAGTGGAAGGATCGGCGGAATAGTAACTCCGTACTTCCTGTATCTCGGTAGGAGTAATTTTGAAAGTTTTTCTTGGTGTACTTGCAAACACATAGTAAGTTTCCCAGAAAGACTTGAAAAAGCAGTCACCGCCATCTGGCGCTGCAGCACCCTGTCAAAGTCAAGGTAATAAAGGCACTGTCAGTGATTTCTCATGACGAGCTTCCAGCCTAAAGAAAATATTAGGATGTGTATTTTAAAACGGTGAAGCGTTGATATTGTTATTTCGGACAAATACAACAAACCTCTTTCAAAGTTTACTGGAACTTTTCTTCAAATTTCAGAAGACAAAGATGCACTTTGCACGTGAAATAAGGCGCAGAAGCCGGGGTGTTAACAGAAATCTTGACTTTCGGGTCAAAAGGCTTCCGCCCCATTCTCTGAAACGTTCCTTCTCCTACGCCCATGCTTGCAACAGTTCCAGTGCCATGACAGCTGAGAAATCGTTTGTATTTTTGCACTTAAGCGTCCGTTGACTCTTCAGTAAAACTAAAAATAGCCCCATTCCGCTGCTTCATTAGACGTAAGCCTCATTTTAAACTTGCCACTCTTGCAAAATGAAGAAAGTCAACCTGTCTTTAGGTTTCAAGTTGTCCAAAGACGTGCCGATGTAGGGAAAATAGCAATTTTGAATTTGGATCAAGACTTGCTGTTGAGAAAAGGCACTCGAAAAAGAATCATAACTCCTCTCTATGTCCTGTATTGCCCCTTTTCTGCAATTCTGTTTCATAATCGAGGTTTTTTAATTTGCTGTAGGAACAGGAAGCAAAACTTGAAAGAAACCAAACCTGGCTGCGTACCCGTGTAGTTGAAGAAGCAGGCTACTTCAAAAATTCAAATAACTTGGCACAGGTCTTCTCCAAAACTGCATCAGTACACTTGTTTGTTAAATCGTCTTGTACATCAGGCTATAATTAAGCCACCACTTGAAATAAAACTATGAAACAATATAGTGCAGCACACATTATTTCTTGACTAAAACTCACGTGTGAATTGAAAAGAGTAATTTTTATTACGAAAGTCAGATCACAGCGAAGATTAGCAAAGCAAAAAAACTGTTGCACAGAAGCGTGACGAGTAAGACGAAAAAATTTTATTTCACGATTTTCAAAAATTTAATCGTTTTTCGTAAAGATAAACGTTTCTCCTGCTACGATTTCAATTAAAATCATTGTTACTTGGAGAATTTTTTGGGTATAGCAGAACCTGCGCTCCGGAAAGAGATACAATATTGAAGGCCAAACACCTCAAACTCGCAAAATGGTTGATGTAATTTGCGGATAGTTGTGTCCTATGTATACGAAACCATATATTCAGGAAAGAAACGCTTTCAAGTTGTCGGATCATCTACCTTTGCCCTCAACAGTGTGAACCAATAAGACGTAATCGCAAATCATTGGCTTTTAAAGACATCTCACTACGCTTATAGGATAGATCTGCACAACCTGCGCCTTGGAATTAATTGCGATCAAATGACGAACTCTAGTGGTAAAAACATAACTATTGAGTGTTGAACAAATTTAGGTAAAAAGGAAAAATTATTGGCCGTCAAATGATTTACCAAGCAAACCCATCTGGAAACGTTTGAAACTTACAACTGTAACAATGTTAATATACACCCAATACTTGATCTAACCTGCCGCGTACATTCTTCAGGCGATATTTTCGTTGTTTTAAATATATGCATTTGGTTTTCAAAATTTTACTATAATTTATCTTTTGAAATTACCAACTTCTCAGTGTGTTTTGGCCCCAAATCAATGTTTCCCTCCGTTTGTGTTGGCAACTCCTCAAAAATTTCGCAAAAAAATCCTTTGTAAAAAAGATAGGAAACAATTTAAGCATATTGTGCGATGTTTAAACAAAACAGTGGAAGGCAGTACAGAACTTTTCATATTTGGCAAAAAATTTAACTTCAGTAGACTTCGAGAAAAAACCTAGCTTTACAATTTTGATTGAAGTTTGATATAAAAAGTGGAATAGTTTTGCTGTTGAAAAGCTCTGAAAATGATTTATGTGGTTCAAACAACGTAGCTTTTAACAGTCGAGCAATACTCCGCTTCTGTCTCCGCTGATTGGATTTTTAAGCAGAATTGATTAGTGAATTTCATGTTGTGTAAGGTACTTTTGTTCATTGATGAACAGTGCTTTGGTTTCAAAAGTGATGAGCTGCACGTGTTGATTTCAGGTGACACTGTGCATGTAGCCATTCCTTACGTATTGATGGGAAGCTTTACTTGCATTTCTGCTTTTGCCGTGTTTCTTCTTCCTGAGGTAAAAGGTATGGATCTTCCCCAGACAATGGATGATGCAAGAGACCAAGAGAGGTAAGAAAAATAGGTTGAAAGAAAGATACAGTATTCACTTGTTTTCCGTACCATCCCCTAACTTGTGGTTAAACAAACGCTTTGTCGACGCATTTTAAACTGTTCTGTCTATTGCCTTCATATGAAAACCTCAAGTGATGTCTCTGTGTCTTTGGACTCGACAAACGCATCAAATACATTTATAAAACAAGTCAATATTGTAATCGCAATATTGTTCCAACTGGCTTGCTAACACTACCGAAAAACAATGTTTCAATCAGCATCTTTTCGAAAGCAAAAATGTAGCATGTTTTCCAGTGGTGCTTCTCTCATAAAACATATTCTTCAGTTTTGCTGTCGAAAGCGGCCTTACTATAACATTTTTTTCGGTAGTGGTAGTAAATAATCAGATGTAACAATTGTGACATGTTTTTAAAGTGAATGTGATGCGTTTTTCGAAGCTCAAACACAAATATACTAAATGAGGTTTTCACGTCAAAGCAATATACAGAGGAGGTTGAGCCAATGTTAGTGTGAGAATATTTGCGAGTGGTGCTTTTCTCAATAACGAACTGAGGCCCCTCAAAATAATTTTTCAAATATAGCATTTTTGAAAACAAATTATTTTTTAATTATATGTGAGGCTACTTAATTCTACTGAACTTCTTGCTAAACTTGAAAGATGTAGATCAGTGGTTCCCAAAGTGGTCGGTACCGCCCCCCTGGGGGCGTTGAGAAATTCTAGGGAGCGGTGAAGCAAAAATGGGCGATTGGGGGGCGGTGAAGCGGAAATGGGCGGTTGGGGGGCGATAGGAGATCAAGTTAGTAATTACATTTCTGTTGTCTTACTAACTTTGAGTGACCAAATGTCATAAAAACAGTATGATCAACAAACATGTATGCATGTAATTTGTAAACAAAAACTTAGCGTTTTGGAAACAAAACAGAGGTGAAATACTAGGAGATAAATTGATGAACTACAGTTTCCATCACGAAAGGTAAGCTGTACAGTAAAACTGTCCTCCTCTATAATCAAAGGCGCAGCCAGGGGGGGTGCTGAAGGGGCTCAAGCACCCCCCTTAGCGATCAGAATATTGATGTTTATTTCTTAGTTTTTCACCAACATTGTACAGTAAGTCGAGATCAGGTGCATTGCAAAATGTT
>Ga0210059_1002427_pt1 | contig 29162 bp, 13 predicted proteins | sample Ectturendosymbi2_FD_188042 | JGI IMG/M metagenome (GOLD analysis project Ga0210059, IMG submission 188042) | Ecteinascidia turbinata endosymbiont from Florida, USA - Sample 2 (SPAdes) (version 2) | ecosystem: Host-associated > Tunicates > Ascidians > Unclassified | place: Key West, Florida...
GACCACAGCCAGGGATAGGCGCTTATGTGCTGGTGTAACCACTGTCGCTCCCTGGTGTCACCAGACATATCAACAAGTTTCTTTGTGAGGCTGCTCAAATATTGGGTGGTGGATTGGCTATTCGCACCAGCGGTTTCAATTGCAGCTGGTTGAAGGCAATTTGTTAAAGAGGTCATCATATTTTTGGTGTTTTGCAGCCTCAGTCTCTGTTGCTACGATACCTGCCTGTCTGGGCCTGTCTTTGTAGTGGCACTGAGCAAAGGTGTCCAAAACTGTTGCATCCCATACTAGGCTTAGACCTCTGCATCAGGGGCCTAAAGTCAATCCGTCAGGCCTCTTTCCATTTCCTCTCAAACCAACGGGCTCCAAGATAGAGAAGAGATTATTACAAGTTACTTTAAATCCACAAATGTTTTAAGCCAGAATTGTATTAGTTAGAATGAATTGTAAAACCATATATATGTGAACTCTTGGCAGTAATTTGCAGTTTTATGTTTCTAGGTAATTACACAGATATTTTGTGTTATATGCTAATGATCAATTGTTAATTTTGGCTATGATTATGGTTTTCTGAATATTCAAATCGTGTGTACCACTTCTATGCTCAAATAAAAAATTAAAGTGTAAACTACTGTGAACCAGTGATAAAGCATCATGATTTTTCTTGTGCAAAAACTGCCATGTAACCAAATTTTTAACAATCAAGTCGATTATAGCTTTCACTTTTTGCACAATTGTATAACTTAATAAGCAGTCCTTTTTGCCAACAAATTGTAAGGTATAACATTTCTTCTATGTAAATTAAATTTTTAGATTTAGAGAACATTTGATGTTACTGGTAGAAACTTGATACAGTAAAAATGGCACAAACACAGCAACTTCGTGATATTGATTGTGTTGCAAACTTCAAACGGCAAATGACGCAAGAATTGATAAAGCAAACAGATATTTTCATCATCCTTGGTGCTTCGGTAAGCAAAGTTCTAAATGTCATTCTTAAGTGATTATTGTCTGTTGTCTTTCTATTCTATTTGAATAAGATTTTAGGACTGAAGATGCGAAGTGTTACGTGAAAAATGTGCTAATCGATTCCTTGCCTACTCCCATGTCCCACTGTGGAGCGGACTTACTTGTATATAAATACGGGCAAGTTTGAATCATCGCAAAAAGATGAAAGTAGTCAGTTGATTCCTCAAAAGCTTACAGATAACCTATAGCTTTTAATTGTCTGCTGTTTTGTTTGTCAAAGTGTATTGGTTTCTGGGAACAATCTACTGGCATATCAAAACAAGCTCATGGTTCTACGGTTTAAAAGAAAAATCGCACGATTTTCCAAGTTACCCTGTCTTTGATATGTTCCTCCATAACAGAAAATTGTAAGATTGCGGGCAGGAGATTCGTTACGCACAAGCAGTTTATATTCTCGTTTGCTCGCAGCGCGTTGTTTATTTTGCCTTCGCGCTTTTGGGCAATAGGAATTATTCGAGCGAGGATTTTGTTGGTCACAGCTGGTTTGCTGCTTTGGGCCAGCAATTCTGTTCTCAACCAGTAAGTGCAGTTTGAAAGCGCCACGGTAAAGCTAGGAAGCCATCGACGTAACGCAAATTTTCTACTGTACGGTACGCGGTTGAATGCCGGTTCCATTGAAATATTGTCGAAATGAAACGTGCAAGCTACAAATATTGTTAAACCGTAATAATCTCGAGAAAGCGTTAACTACCGAAAACGGTTGCAAGCCGTTCGAAGATATAAAGAAGTAATGAAATGAAAAACGTTCAAATCTCAACGTAAATTACGTGGATAAGAATTGATTTGGTTGAGAAAAGGAAGTAGATATCTAGACCGCCGAAGCTTGACGGTTGTGCCCAATTTGAGCATAATCCTACCCTAGATGAGCCCTGCTCTGTGTGGTAGAGCAAAAATAGGATTGTTGTTTGTATTCAAAAATCGTTTTTTTGACGCGCTCATTTACAGGCTTCTCAAAGTATGGGTCGCGACCCCATTCGAGGTCCTGAAAAAAACGTTTTGCTAGACTTTACAAGAATATCAAAATTAGGTATGCAGTGAAATTATTTCTAGTGCATTTTAGGGGCAACACTGCGTTTCAAGTTGTCAGCTGTTATATAATTTTGGATAAAAACAAAGAATGAATACACAGCCATTTCTGGACTAGCCTTTATAAATTCTTTCCCTTTTGTAGAACATATTTGCGCAAAGCGGCATTCTCAAAATTGATAACGATAAGCCCAAAGAGCAATTCTTATTGAAAAATGTTGAGAATGTTCTTATTCCTGCGTTTTCTACGAATGGATGATCTATCAAAAAATCATCAATATGGCCCGTATCATAATTTTCGTTACCCGAGGTAGTACACAAAATCGCGTCAAAACAAATCTCCATGATAAGCAGGTGCTTAGATAGTAAGTCAAGAGAGGTCACTCTTCCATATAGTAAGATAATAGTAGAATTTTAGAATAACATGATTTGATTTTGCGGCCTGCAAACCATAATGCACAAATCATACGGTCCGTGATAGCAAATAGATACCCCACCCCTGCTTTATAGTTCCGTTCGTAAATTGTGCGCATATGTATGATTGCGCCGTAGACAAAAATGCCACTTGAGTTTGTAATGGGACGTTTACACGTATCATTACGTGTAGACATTAAGCTATGCATCAGTGGGTCGCAAGGAAAATTCTTTTGTGAAGTGCAGGGCTCGCAGAACAAAAATGTTTGAAAAGCCTACCTTAATTTGCCTACTAGTCGCTGTTTGTGAGCTTGCCCTTTTGTGAAATTGTCATGTCACAGAGCACTTTTTTCGCGTCACAGAGCGCTTTTGCCGCGTCACAGAGCACTTGGTGCGCAGTCATGGTGAGAGTTTCTTGTGAGACGTTTCCGTTGGTGTGTAGGCTGAAGTTGCGAAATATGCCAGTTCATCACCTACAACCGATACGAGCCGTTTTCTGTCTTGTTTTTCAATTAGTCTGGATGTTGTTATGTGCGTATATCAGTTATTTTGCTGAGACATTTCAGACGTTTCAATCATTTATAATTTTGAAAGTTCAAACTTGCCGTAACAGCATTCACTAGCCTTCGTTTTCGGACATGCATGACAGTATTGACTAAATTTTTTTCAGTCATTTAAAAACAATTCGGTCAATGACCGAAAAAAACATGTGTATGTTGCAAAACTCAACTCACAGTAACTAGGTCTGAATTTTACTCAAAAACGTTGCAAATATCCTCATGTGTGCAGGCTATACTAGGCGTTGGTGAACGGCAAAGCGTGCTTGTTAGTAAGTCACTAACAGCTTGGTTTTGATAAGTCGTTGCATTTTCTTGAAAACAAACTAAAGCTTATCGTTTCAACAAGCAGCCGAGTTATGTGTTCGAAAGAAAGTTTTGCAGCAAGAAGTTTTAACAAGCTTCGGTTCGCATGTCTCTCGGTGTTGATGTGCAGTTGTTAGGTACTGTGTAGGGAGTGGTTCTTGATGGGACCTCACCGAAATCGTTGGGGGTCCCCAGAAGAAATACCAGATTATTTTCTTTCAACCCTCAGGTCCAGAAACAACGACGACCACCACTTTGTCAACTTGTCCACCTTATCGCAACAGTGCTTGTTAGTTAGTTCCATAATAGTTTCGCCATGCACCTCCTTTGCAGATTGCGCAGACGAACGATCACCAAGCCAATATTTTTGGGAATAGGTAGTCCCGGGTGTGGAAAAGTTAAGCTAGTGCAGTATAGATAAATTTTACACTAGTATACACTAGTATAGTAATCCATACACTAGTATATTACTAGTAATATATACACTAGTATAGATTGATTTTGTAATGCAATTATTGGGGACTTCGCGTGAGAATATAATTTCGCAGAAGATGTTTCTTAATATGGGCTGCCACAAACTTTTTTATCATCACTATCATTTCCACCAAGTGCTTGTAACATTGGTATTGTCATGACTTCGTTTACAAAATTTTGATTTGCTTGGTCAGTAAAATCCAATTTCGGATTCAGTGACCATCAGCATACAACCGGGGTTTATTATGACTCACATGTATGTTGCCAAATTTCATGTTAAGTACATATGTACCTGGTATGCGTCAAGGCAGTCATTTTTCAAAAACGAATCTTTTGTAAAACGCTTTGCGTATTTTGTTTCACATATGTACGTTTATCGGAATTCCGCATGCGGACGTCGACCAACGTGCTTTAGCATTTGTTCGTAGAATTAGCCAGCAATGAGTTGCGCTCTTGCTTTTCAAGAAATACGACAGTTTTTTCAGCAATAAGTGTTAAGTTGTTCAGCCTACACATTATACAGTGTCAGCAACTAATTTTTCACCTATCAGCTGCCGAACAATATTACTGTATACAGCCCAAGAGACGAGCGGGCTTTCATATCTGACGATCCAGATCCAGTCCTTAATTATTGAAACTCAGTCCTGAATTTTTTAAAGTCCAAACATAGCCCAAAAACGTTTTTGAATGTAAATTCCAAGATCAAACAAAATCCAAAAAATTAACAAAATACAGCCTTTAACAACAAAAATGCAACAATTTTTTTTCCATTAACTCAGTCCAAAACCGGTCCTGATCCCTAATTTTGGAAGCAGTTAACAGTCTGGGTCCAATCCAAATTCAATAAAATCGTTATAGTCCGAATCCAGTCTAGTGCTCATCTCTGATACAGCCACAGCGCCAGCTCACTCAACGACAGTGCTGCGCTCCTGCTTGGTGTTGCTGTGTACATACCTGCCACCTTTCATTCAGCCAGCTATGACGCACTCCAAGTTACAACTGGATACCTCCAAACTACACAATTTGCCGGCCTTGACAGAACAGGCATCCGTCGTGTTGATCTCAACCACAAAAGAACCCCACTGTCTTGTGCATGACACGCGCTTGAACCCGGACACTTTCACCACTCCACACTCCCCCAGCCAACTGATTAACAGTAGAGGAAGCTGCAGTCGGGAGAATCATTTGTGTCCACTGTCCAGCAACTGCTGAATTCCATCGTCGATAGCTCTGCGCAAAGGGCAGACCAGATGTAAAACACGGTATGGGAAGCAAGCAACATCAAGCTCTGTGATTTTATACCCGATGCCACTTCCAGCCCTGCTAGAATGTCCCTGCCAAGAAAAGTGTGATTCAAGTTTATTCGCCTTCGTACCAGGCCCGTAACCAGCTTGGGACAGCAGGAGAGGCGAAGAGTTATCTGAGAGGGGCCTAAATTTTTTTTGCTGTGTCCAATATTTTCAAACTATATCCAACACATTTTCTAGGGGGGCGAAAAAATTTTTAGGTGGGCTTCGCCCCCTCCCTGCGCCTCCCCTGGCTACGGGCCTGCTTTGTGCTGGTGCCAGACAGTTACACTTTAATATGTACACATGTGAGGAACAAACTGCAGATCATATTGTCTGGAATTTTCTCAAACAACGACCCCCAATTGGGCGTGTGGTCTGGTGGTTTTTGACGATGAAACCAAATTTGTTTGCTCAATACATAGCCCGAAATCCATCTTGGCTGAGTCGTGTAAGAACTAAGAGCGACTGAAACGACGCGATTGCTATAAGATATTGCTAAACTCATGTAGGTCCTCGGTGACTGCTGCTTGCTACAGTGGCAAGCACCAGTAACACGAGTGAACAGGCAATAGACGATCGAATGTGGACATGGTGTTATCAAACGTATGAAGAGGAACTGCTGGTAAGATGACGGTTGCGTTTCCGTTTTCGTCGGAATGACCACCGTTAGCAGTAGTGAGCTGCACAAGGCAACGCGCTGCATTTTTCGGTTTCTTCGAACAATGGCGTGCTTTGTAGTCACGTGGAATGTAACCGAGTATGACTTGTATGACTTAACAGCGCTGGCCTCGTGTGTTGATTAAAAATCGATATGGCACAGAGAACCGTAGACAGCTGACAGTGAGCCACGCTAACGTTTGTAGCGGACTGAGGTCAACGGAGTATTTGCTAAGCTATCGCTCTCTTTTATCGTGTGATTGCTTTGGTATAAATATCGCATTCTGCATAATTTAAAATAGTTAGACTTACGCGTAGGTCATACCAAATGTACTTCACGTTTGTAGACAGCAGTTGACCTTGATACGTGGGGAAATATCAAAGTCTCTGCAGCACAGTTATTTTCAAACAAAATAGCTCTACAACGCATAATTTGCCTGATTTCTGCTACACGCCGAGCCGGACGTGGAAGCCAGGCACGAATGCATCATAGCACCGTGGTTTGCATAACATCAATTTACATCTCTGTCAAATCAGTTCCGTGTGGGATCTGGTCAGGTATCTTAATTGAACTTAATGAATAGGCTCTATCCGAAGCCTGGCAAAACAAAAGCTATGAGCAAGTTATAAACAATCATTCTCTGTGCAGCTTGCAGTGACCTTTATGTGTGCTTCAGTAGTTGATGTTCAGGCTTAGATTATGTATATTTCTGATGCCATGTTGCTAAAGGTTGTTCCTCTATCTTTTCCATTTCTCAGCGTAGTTATCCAGCGCTTGGTAGTTCATAGATAAGATACTTGCACTCGAGCAGGTGTGAGCCAGCGATAACAACAGTAATTGGCTGTTTCCATCAAATATCATTTTCTCGCACCTGCAGTCCAGCATATCCGTTTATGCTATGCGTCTCCTGGCTGGCACTCAGCATGCTGTTCAGTGCTTTGAGTACGAGCTGTGCATGCATGGCTTCTCTTTGAAAAACATTTTCGGTGCTTCGTGGCGTTACAGCAACCACTGCAGGAGAATCCGTTTAGAAATTTTGTTTGATACAAAGTGACAAAGTGTCATTATTAAGCTGGATATGTCAGTGACCGACTGCAGTAGTACTGGTTTTGCGTTTCATCAGCAAATCTGAGACTGATGTTAGAAAAGTCGATAAGAACTGAAAAAAATATTGTAGCTCAAAAAAACGCAGCGTCAATCTTTCATCGGGCTTTCGCACTTGCTACTTTTGTGATGCGTGATGGGGACTAAGGACTTGCCTCAGCTTTGCGTAGCTGCAAGTTATTAATTCGTCATTTATTCTTCGGGTATGTTCAGCTTCAAATGGAAAACGCTCATAACAAAGGACCTTATTGGGATTTCGTGCTAATTTCGTTCGAATTTTTTGTCTTCCAAATCAGCCTTACAGTCCCGTTGCTTTTGCTCTTGGCGCAAGCAGCTGTTTTGACTGAATTCAACTGAAAAGCATTTGAATTAGTGAAAGCGGCACCGTACACGCGAAGTCACCAATTAATAAAATAGTATTGCTGCGTATTCCCACAGCAAGTCTGCAACTTCTACTTATGTTTTGCGATCACTGGGAATTCTTCGGATGGGGATTGTGATAATTCATGTCGCGATTGCGATGAATGAACTAGTCGCAGTTTTTGTATTTCACTGAAATTTCTTAGTCTCAGACTCTCAATACAATTAAGGTCCGTTTACTAACCCAGTGGTTTTGACGCTTTGCAAGCGTGCGTTATGCTGATTTTGTTGCGGTTACGGTAACGGGGCGATAGATGCTTTCAGCGTATCAGCATCTATGTATAGTGGGTCGGCAACAGCGCTTGACGTTGCATCGAAAGCGACAAAAACTGTGGTGAGCTGGGCACATAGGCGTGGTCAGGGGAATGGGGGAAAAGGGGCCATGCAGATGAGTAACAAAAGGGGGTCACAAATCCCCGGGCGCCAATTCACTATGGGGTTGCTGAATCACTGCAGTGGCGCCGAATTACTGCTGGAGGCGCCGAAAGTCACAAAAATGTTACAAGTACTTTCTTCAATACAGTAAATTTGCCTTCGAACAAACTCAGATTTGACCATAGGGGCGCCAAACTTCGACCATGGGAGCGCCGGTTAGACCAGGGGGGAGCCGAATTTGTTTTTTACCCCGGGCGCCATATAACCTCGTTACGCCCCTAGGGCCATGTCCCCCAAATTTCTAGCATATCTTGTTGTTTTGTGTTGCGGGAGGCGGTATCCCACACCAAATACTGTTGCTCTCTTGAAGTCAAAACGTTTGACCCCTACCAAAATTTTTTGCTTGGCAATGTCCAGTTAAACCTAATCTCAGTCTGTATCAGTCAACTGATGATACATTCGTTTCGCTTCAAGTATTTGGTTGCTCACCACTTAAGCTTTACAGTATATTCTCATGGCTTAGTGGCACACTTAAAACCAGTACCAATTACAGAATACTTTTACTGAACATGTGTAGTAACGCAATTTTTGCCATGAACATTTTTTTCATCAAAAAGTTGGTTGCTACAGTATGGGAAAACCAAGAGATTGTCATCACATGTACGTCTTCTGTTTTGATAACATCTAACAGAAAGGTGCCACTTAGCCTGGGTTATCTAGTGCACAGAAAAAAACTGCTTTGTTACTGCTACGCAAGCATGTGACTGTTTCGCCAGCACTTATGTATGTAGGGTATTATTCTGACAGGTCTGCAGCAATAAAAGTCACTACTGGCGCAGATGCAGTGCACATGGTGGTCTTTCTTGAATTATATACATATAGGCCTGAGTTTTTTGTCAGAGGAGAAAGGTCTCATTATCACTCGGTTCCACTTCGAAAACTTTGATCGATATCTTTAGAAAATTCTCTTGCGATGGTCTACAACGCATCACTGGTACAACTGACCTTCACTTTTGTCGTCATAAGTGTCCTTGTCTCGTGAAATATGCGTCACAAATACAGACGGCCATATGCTGTCAAAGAAGTTACTGCGCTGCACGCGCTTCAGAAGGATTTCAAATGTAAACGCAGCTTAGCAGTATTGTGGAGTGACTATGATAGCGCATGGATGCCCTAATATCTTTTCTAGCAGGTAGTATTGCAAGGTGCTGCGTGTGGGCGCTAAGCTTAGGCTCAGTCCTTATCCCAGTGGGACTGATTGTACAAAAAGTTAAACGTGCAGAGAAATGTTGATCGAGCGATTTAAGGCAGTTGCCCACTTTACACTGCACTTGTTATCGGATTGACGCGTGAGCGATTCGTCGCCCTTGGCTTACCTTCGTGAACACACTTGCGAACTCGATATCGGGGTGTGTTTACATTGCAAGGACTCAAAAGGTTTGCTTCGTGGGTTTGGGCTATGGTGATGCGAAAGCTGGTGAATAGGTGAAAATGAAAAGGTGAAGCCTGATTCCACTACACAAAGGTGTTTTTTGTAGGTGTTGTTGGAATCGCCGAGATGTGATTTTATTTAGTGGAGTCCGAAAAATAACAGCCAGCAGAGAAAATCGTGAAGAGCTGCTGGGCGATGAGGTCATGAAAACCGCGTCGCGTCGTAATTGCGCTTCTCAGGTGACTTTAATAGAATTTGAACAGCTTCTACAGGGCAGGAAATGGGAGTTAGTTTTTGCATTGCAAAGCCAATCTGTTGATTTCAGTCACGATCATTAACCAGTCTGTTCTCTGCAGTACAATAAAAACGAGTGCCAAATATGAGGATTCACAGCATTTTGTAAGTAGAAATCTACGAACAGTAGGTAGGCTACTCCAATTCACCAAATTGCAACTGTAACCTATTCCACAAACTTTTATGCCACTCCATGTGTTCCATTATGACCACTATGAACAGAGGAAATCATAGCCACATAACTGGGATACAAAGTTCAAAGTGTAGCCTATACTGAAGTCATCCACTTCTAATATTAGGCTACATATTTGGCACAGAGGTTGAATCACTCTACTATACCAAGGTCAGGTGCAGTGAAAACCTATTAAATCAGCATTGGGGTAGGCAAATAGTCCTTCAGCCCAATATCTGACATCTTGTAGCCTACCGAATAATATTCCAGTTTGCTCAACCGATTCAATTTTGCTGACTGTTTCCCCAACTAGGTGTAGTTAGCCTACAGGCAAAACTATCAAATAAATTAATCCGTCGTTTTTGCTACATATAAGCTTGAATAGGCTAATCTGTTCCACGGTAGTGGTTTTACTGTAGCATCAAACAAGTACGGGAAAGGTTGCACAAGACTTAATACAAACCACCCAACCTCTTTTCCGCTCGAATCCCTTGTTATCGGATTCTCAACCTACCTCTGCTAGTTGGATTCGCTGAATCGCGTGTGGTTGAAAACATGCGCGCTCAAGCAGTTCGGTGAGACACTCACGGTCGTGCTTGAGTGTTGGGATTCCCAATCCAACGCGAACACGATAACAGTACAGTGTAAAGAAGGTAATTGTTCGAACAACGCGTGTTGCTACTTGGCATAGCGAGCACGTGATAGTAATAAGAATGCATTGCATGGTGATGTTCGGGTGCGTTTGGTATTTCTTTGCTGTAAACATCCAAGCAACAGCAATCGTTTGCGAATGGTTTATCGTTAGAAAATAGGCTAAGCTTTTGCTGTGAGTAGCCTATTGTGAGCTTGCTCGTCAATAAGGTGATTAGAAAGGTGTCGCCAGCTGTTTGTTCTCGCATCGACTGCTTCAATGCGAAAACATTGCTTGTTTTTCGTAGCCATTAACGAATTTTCCGTCGTAGACACGACTTGCTTACGCTAGTAGTGCTGCAGTAATACCCCTTTCTGGTCCACTGACACCTGGAGCCTGGCGATGGTTGAACATGTTTAAGGGCGAAAAGAGGTTAGATGGCGCCAGGGACAAGAAGTAAGTTTGGCGCCCCCATGTTCGAACTTGAGATCTTTCGGAAGCAAATGCACTGTGTTGAAGAAAGTACATGTGACATTTTCGGGATTTTTCGGCGCCCGGGGAATTGTGTCCCCCCTCGTTACGACTATGAGCATGATCAATTAATGCGAGTTAAAAAAGCTGCGTCTTGAAAGGTTTGTGGTGACTAGACCTAGTAGCCTTGGAAATAATGCATGTCATAACAGCAGTCTCGTCACCATGGGAGAGATTTTGGCCTGGGGGCTTGGGCCGCCCCAAAGAAAGCCCCAAGCCCACACGTTGAATTATGAAACACTATAAATCGGTAGAGTTTTTATCAAATTTCAGAACTGTCAAGCTCCCTTATTGAAAACTTTCTGGTGACGGTTTTGCATATCAGCAATCGCTGTCGCACCTTGTCTGATGGGACAAGAGCCTATTTAAAAATAGTGTCCATAATTTTGTAACAAAACCGGAGCGTTCCGCTCGAGCTACTTTGACAAAAGTTCAAACAACAGTTGCCCCAATTGAGTGTATCCCTATCACAAGGAAGAAATTTGCTGCCGGTTGCAACAACCGTCTCTTTCAAAGTTGTCTGATATGCGACGAAATTTGCTAGATTGCTACCTAAACAAAGGAAGAAAAAGGTCATGGCATTTTTTGACAAACAAAATTTTTCACGGATGCCGTTTATTGTTTTTGGACAATCTTCAAAAGTTTCTGTTTTCAACGGTCGCATCCTGACTCTTTGGAGTTTTTTCTATTGCCTGCGACCAGTTTCGCCTTCAGGGACCTAGAAATGTCTGACCCGGACGCGATGGCCAAAATAAGGATATATGGTCATTGGTCCATGAATTTATGAACGAAATGTCACCTTTAGGAACATGCTTGGGCAATCTACCAAGACTTTCGCTTGCCACTAGCGCTGTACAGCACTATAATGCACAAAAAAGCACGTCAGTTAGAAGTCCAAGATCGGTAGATGTCGCGATATGCTCAGAGATCGTCACCACGCAAGTCTAGAAATCAACGCCACGAGGCGGCGTATGGTGCGTGGATTCCGGAAGTTCTCATTTTGTGCTGTGTCATGTTGCATTGTCAGTGTGGCGTTGCTGGGGCATGCTCGGTTACCGGAGTGTCGGTCTATTTATTGCGCTGCCATGAAGTTTAGCGTCAGAACGAGCTCGATTGCAGTTTGAGGATATTTGAACATATATTTCACAGTACGGTACTATATTGTTGACATTGACAGCACATTGTCCTGCCGTAGAACTTCGCGCCAGAGAATGACGTCGGTTGCCGTTTTATTTATTAGTTTATCAGCAGACACGAAGTCCATAGTATGAACACACACACTCTGCAGAACGCAGGTTGATAAAAACAGACAAAACGGAACGTAGTACAAGACATTGAAGCCGGCGGAATCACAGGGTTACAGACACTGTTTGCAACTGCATTGAAGACCGAACCATAGGGTTACAGACACATTCTTAACACTATTGTTAGCTAACACGTAACACTTGTTACAGCACTACTGCGGAGTAGGGCGTTTGAGTGTATTTAGAAATATATTTCACAGTGCCATATTTTTAATGTCGACAGATGAGCAAGCTGTTAGCTTGCGCTTAAGCATCTGATAATGTTACAAAAAGGCGAAAAAACAAGTGATGTCGGCTGCAGTTAGGCAGTGTTCTTTGCTATTCACCTCTTGCGACGGTGCAGTTCCTAGAGAAAAGGTGAAAGGGAAGTTTTGAAAACAAACCACGATGACCTGTATTCTGTGTTGATAGCCTATGTAAGAAAAATCGAATTTCGCAAGAAGTCCAGTTGTTTCCGGACGATATTTGTAACCCGAATGGGGAGGAATGGTATGAAACAATGCTCAAAGAAATAAACAGGTTGTCACCTACATTATCTCAGGTTGTTTGTCTCTGGCTCTCTGCTGCAAGTATAGGTATCAGTATTTTGCATACGGCTAACTGCAGTGGCTCTTTTGAAAATCGATAGTCACGAGTTTTATATGAACATGATCTAGGAAATGCGCGTAGTTGTACTAAGGGACTTCGAATTGTTTATTACGTTTGTAACTTCGTAATTGTTGCTAATGCCCTGTGGAGGCTGTTTGCAATTGTGGACGTCAGTTGCAACGTGGTGCTTTTTGTCTGTCGAGGCTTGTTGCTGTTAGTTGACACGCATTTTGCTGCGAGGGTGACTGGAAATGACGTTGGCGTGAAAACAAATCTTGGTATCGCGTCCCGTTTAGCATGGGTTTGGGCCCGTCGAATTTGAACGAAGCAAAAGTCGAATCTCAGCAACCGGATCGTGCAACTGGTCATCCAGAGAATCCCACCATGAAAGAGGCAGCGGTTAACAGTGCTTCCCCACAAGCGCCCGTCAATAACTCAAGCAACGTCATTATCTTGCTCGGAGCATCGGTGTGTACCTTTGCATTTAAAAAACACGGGTCTTCTTTAAAAGTTCCATGCCAATTTTTTCTTGTTGGAAATTGTTGAAAATGTAACACTGTGCTATGTAAGATGCAACAGTAAGGCGCTGGGTGTTTCAAGATCAGCACTTAGTACCCCAGCGTTTAGTGCAGTGTTTCCCAACCTTTCCACGCTTGTGGCACCCTACAGAAGAGAAATATAATTTGCGGCACCCAGTGGCGTATCCATCGCAATTTCCGTTAAGGTTTGATGACATTTTTGAAATGAATATTTTAATGATATATTGAAAAACGCATTAGCTCGCGGCGCCCCCGAGTATTGTAAATGGCACCCTAGGGTGCCATGGCACTCCGGTTGCGAGCCACTAATTTAGTGCTACTTCTACGCGGAAATTCAAGCGCTTCTGCTCACATCGGTTCACGCTGTACGTAACGTTGAAAGTGCCATGTTACAGCTAGGCTGGTGTTGGCACAAGCAAGATCACTGGCTTGAAGAGGCAGCAACGCACTGCCTCGTTTACAAATTACAAATATGAATAGATCATTCAATGTTTTGCAGTAGATGCTGGCACTCGACAAGATCGTTGCTATGCGTTTTAGGTTCGTCCTATTTCACGCCGGTCGCCCATGGTTTACTCTACCTTGTCTGACACTTCGTGTGTTGATACTTGTCGAATGCACTTTGCTGTTTTATAATGTACATTTGCAATGAACGGGTCAGGTCTAATATGATCTTGGTCCTTTTTCTGCGACTAAATAAAATTTAATGCAGTTTCTCACACAACATGTAGTTCGAAGCATGGTGCTTGTATGAAACTGCAAAGTATGTTTCATCTAATTACTTGGATTGATTGTTTTTTTACAGGGCGATCTGGCCAAGAAGAAAATAATCCCGACATTATGGTGAGTATGCCAATGCGCGCTTCGAACCCAGTGACGCAACAAGCTTTGACGTTTTTCAAATTCATTTCAGGAAAATGCAGCGCCAAACCAAATAGCCAAGATGTCATGATGCGCTTATTTCGCTGTTGAGTCAGTCGTGGGCTGAGGTTAACCTCGTTAACCGATGTAGAATACTCAGAAACTTTGTTGCAAACGGGCTACTCGAGCTCTGTCGCCATCGCGGCTTCGGGTTGGCGGAATGTTTAGCTCTTTGATTGTCTTTGATGGCTGACGCCCACGTTAGGGCTAGCACTGATACAAGACCTTCCTTCAGCAAGTCTCTGCGCACCGCGTCCAAATGACGACAGACACGTGTAGCGTTTACTATGCGCCTTTTGTTTTGCTCCCCTCAGCGTTGTACAACACTCGCTGTTTGCACGGTAGCGACCTCGCCGGTCGTCTTGTTAGCGCTGCGCGGGTTATCATGCTCGTGCGCGCTGAGGGCTTTCGACCTTGGCAGAGCGTCGACGCAAGGCCACGCAAGACAGAAGACTCGAAGTGGCCTTGTTCGCCTTGTGTTTCCAGTCATGCGAAACGTTCCTGGAGCTCATCGAGCGTTTGCTCTTGTTTGAATGCAAGCGCTGGCTCGCGCCGCGAAGTATTCCACGCACGTGTTGCTTAAATAACAAGTGCACTGCTGTATATTTCCAATCACGGCGCGAGCACGCGCTTGACGTTCAGTGGGAGGTAGGCCGGTATCGCGTTCAATCGCAATTTTGATCATGCGTTGAGCATGCGATCGGATCGTGGCTGCCGTGTTGGCTTTGCTGCTTGCCAAGGTCGTACGATGCCTGCATGTCCCCGCGCACCCCGCATGCCAAACCAGGCTGTGCGTTTTTTTCATTTCCAGACTCGGTGGAAAATTACCCTGGGCCGTGCTGCAAACACGTCGCCCCATGAGTTACTTTAACCGTGCTTTTTAGATTACAAGCTCGCGAATATTTTGTTTATTTCCACATACACGCAATCACATAGAAGCCGAGCTTATATGCGAGTACCAAAGGTGAGCGGATATTGATTTTTTAACTCCTGATCTATATCCGAAAAAATTTTTGCATATCCAATCCTTATCCGAAAATTTCTGAAATTTAGTATCCGATATCCATCTGTATCCGATTGCGACATTGGCTAAATACGCAACAAATAGGCAGTGGTTATAGGTCTAACAGTGGACCTTCATTTTTGACATGACACTAATCCATTACAAGTGTGAAGTAGACTTCAGTACGCTTGGTAGAAACGTGGTAAACCTAAACCTAACACTTTAAACCTAAACCCTAAACCTCACCCCTAAAAACCTAACACTTAAACCTAAACCGCAAATCTGATCACAAAAGTTTGGAAACTTTTGAAAAAATAAATAAAAATGGTAGGCCTACCATGAAAAGTGCAACCATTACTACTAAACCGAAAGGTGCCCTATCATGGCCAGAGTCAACACGAAAACCATTTACACAGTAAGACACGTCTACATGACTACCACGACTGTGCTGCTAATGTTGCAAACTCAGCGTTTTCTTCTGTGTCACCACCAGTAGACCTATAGCCATTTCCAAACAAAAACACGGTTATAGGTCCTCCAGTGGACCTTCATTTTTGAAAACTTATTCATCCGTCGCCTATGCCATGACACTAATCCATGACAAGTGTGCAGTAGACTGCACCACGTATGGTAGAAACTTGTTAAACCTAACACTTATTAAACCTAAAACGAAAATCTGACCACAAACGTTTCGAAACTTGAATAAAGTAAATGAAAACCGATACCATGAAAAGAGCAAACACTGCAAGCAAAACCAAAAGTGCCCGGTTATGTCAAGAATCAACGCGAAAACCATTCACACAGTAAGACACGTATACCTGACTACCATGACAGTGCTACTAATGTGACAATCTCAGTGCATATTCTAACCGTGTCACCACCAGTAGACCTATTGCCATTTCCAAACAAAAACACCCTGTCATTTTGTGATCCAATCCATAAAAATTACATGTTGTGCATTTTCAATCGGAAAAAAGAAACACACTAGTGCGTATTTTGCCGCCAGAGGTATAGCCCTGCTGTGGTCATTTTTCCATTTGAACTGCAGTGTATATGGCTTTGTCCACTCATAACACTGAGTTCGTGGAACCAGCATTGGGTGCAATGCACATGGTCGAGTCGGAACTCCTGCTATCCGAGTGGTCGTTGTTTGGGCTCACAGCATTTCTGTTTCGGCTCGGCTAACAGAGACCACTCTTTTCATGGGAAAACTTTTGATGTAAGCTCCAGTACTTTTTTAACAAGTTTTGAAAATCAGACACAGGTTTGCCATTTGGGTTAGAGTTTTAGGTTATATGGCAAAGACGATCCGTAAATCCAAGGACATAGTGAGTCCTTGTCATGTGACCAGTTTAACCAATCTGGTTCAGCTAATTGCAAAAGAGCTCCAGCATTCAATCAATTGGTAAAATAAAGAAAATAGATGTTGTAACTATGAGAGGAAGTCACAGTGTGAAATATAACAAAAGTATGTAGCTTACAAAAACTACAAACTCAGACTGTCTTTTAGCAAAGGTTGACTGTATAAAACTTGAGGTAGAATGTTCAAAATTCTGACAAAAAACATGTAGTTTTAAACGCTGAAATAGACCAGGGGTTGCCATTAGGTCGATCGCATTGACCGATTGATCACCGAGTGTCACTTGGTCGGTCGCACCTGATTTCGCATTGGATTGACAAGATACCCAAAAAGAACATTTTTCAATCAATATTTCAGAAAGTACATAAAAAGTATCCATCAGTTGGTTGGTCACGTATATTCTTTGGTGCCTAATTGCAGTGGCTGACCATAGGCTAGCTTGGCAGATTATTGCGTGACAATCATGATTTAGGCGTAACAGACACTTTGCCTTCTTTCTGTGCATCAAAGGCGATGGTGCACGGTATTTGCACACATGATACTCAACTTTGGCATATGATATTATATTTGTGACTTTATTGCCGACCGGTCGATCGCGAGTTATCAAGAAATCTTCTAGTCGATCCCAGTCGAAGACAAGTTGACCACCTATGAAATAGACCATTAGCCTCCACAACACACACATGCCATTCAGCGCAACAAACAAAGCAGCATACAGCAATATAAGAGCAGCTTACTACTTCCACTTGGCCGGAAAAAATTAACGATGAAGTAACACGAATTACCATTGATTGCGATGAATGCAGCACATACTGACATGACAATATAAAAACCATAGCAAAGAAAACATCACCACGATCATTTGTGACATCTTGAATCACTCTCAGGAAAATTTTGTTGCAGAAATCAAACAAATATCCTGATCCTGTCCTGATCCAATTTTTTTCAAAAATAAATATCCAAATCCAATCCTGATCCGAAAAAATCGCAAGTATCCTGCAGGATATCCAATCCTGATCCTGTCCATGCTCACCTCTGGCGAGTACCCCGTGAGAGTCCAGCCATTTTTGCATGGTTCCATAATAATCTTTAAAATAATGGAGTATGCAGAATAATCGAGTTTTTCCGTATAAAATAATATATAAACGTAAAAAATTTAAAGTAACATTAATCGGAATGGAACAGGCCTTTCTTTAAAAATTTCAGATTGAGGAGATTTTTGGCCTGGGTCATGACTGGCTAGGTCATGCCGTTAAAAATCGGCCAATGCAGGTTTCCAACGTCAGCTACCTAGTTTCCCCGAGTTACTGCGATCATTCATGACGTCACACGAATTCCATGAATACGTCACGTTCAAATTCGCAAGACGAGGTACAAGTCCGCCCCCAAATTAGACATTTTGGCCATGGCAGAAAATAATTATAACTTTTCAAACCGTACTCATGCAGCAGATGAAATTTGATTGGGGTGAACTTGCACCCGTTATCGAAGTATATCGCGACGATAATTTCGAACGATTCCTCAAGACTGGTGCAGCCGAGACGTGTGACTTGCTTATGCTCCACTGCAGATGATGACGGTATCACTGAATGAGCAAAAAACAGCGTTTTTTGTTAGTGCTTGAAAATCGTCTTTTTGTCTTGTGAAATACTCTGTGCAACGCAGTGGGTAATGAATGATCTTTGACTGATACATGCTGATTGCAACCTGGGAGCGTTACGTTCTTTTGTAGGGATTTGTAAATTGGCAGAAACGATTTTACCGATGTTGCAACGTGTTGCTGTTCAGAGAGCGTACGCTCATGAATCGACTACTGCAAACTTCACTTGCTCATGTTTTGCTTCGTCGTCCGTGATTTCTTTGCGTTTCTCGCCTAACCTTTGCCCAATTGACCAGGTGGCTGTTCCGAGACGGATTACTCCCTCCCCGAATACAGTTCGTCGGTTACGCCCGTTCGAAGATGGCGGTCGCGGATATTCGAGAAAAGGCCGTTCCGTTCATGAAGGTATAGATCAGTGTTTCTCAAACTCTTTTGTTCCATCGCCCCCTTTTCACATCGTTGTCTCCCCCCAAGCCTGATAAAGCAATGACAAGGAAGTATTTTTAGATAATTTTATTCAAAGAAATCGATACACACCATGGCCCCAGTTCAGTTTGATGGATGTGCTTGGCGGCCTTCACAAAACTTCGAAATATTGGGAGACATTTTAGTGAGGTACGGTCGTAGATCACCTCGCTTACGAATAAACAAGCGGTTTCTTTGCTTTGAGAGCATTAAGATCACAGCCGAAGTTAACTCAATGATCGTTAACTGAAGTTAACTCAATAATCAATTAGTGGTGGTAGTTGAGGAGCGTTTTTGCCCCCTTTGATTTGTTTTCACCCATATCGCCCCCTTCGTTTTTTAGCCCCCTTGCCCTGAAATCGTCCCCAAGGTGGCGATTCCGCCCACTTTGAGAACCACTGGTACAGATCGAACTCGTCAGTGGCGTATGTCTCTTAAAATGAAATCATTTTCTTTTCAATTGCAATGTGTAACCATCCGTGTCAGACTTCCGTTGCCAGTAGCGACGACTGCGTTTTTACAATATATCGGCTGAAAACTTCAATGATAGTAGAAAACACGCGTTTTCGACTTCTCCACCCACCTCTCTTAAACATACCTTGTCCAGTAATGCTCACTGCTAGCTGCATTACATCATACATATGTTCATACGTTTTAGGTGAAGGAAGGTGAAAAAAAGCAGGTTGATGAATTCTTTAACAGCATGAGTTACGTTCAAGGTGCCTACAACGAGAAAGCTGCCTTCGAAGGTGGGATAACTTCGCAAGTTCACGCGTAATAGAAGCTAAATGTATTTCTTTATTTGCCTTTTTCATTGAGCTTTAGTTTCAGTACTTAAGCTGCCAATGATTTTTGCTTCTGTCGTAAAAGCTGAAACTACAGCGGTGATCGCGTTTGATTCTGCCAGTTTTGTGTCAGTAGACTTGGGATAAATGCTGCGAGCTTGCTGAGCTAAACTCAGCGAAATTTATTGAAAATGTGGTTCTAGCAATGTCTCGAATGGATGCGGTTGGAGAAGATATTGAAGGTTTGCGTTACGAGGCGGACGTTTCAAGCATGCTTGAGCGTAGAAGTCCAATTTCAGTTGAAAAGGTTGTTTGCGTGAAGGCAATCATCAGCTAGCCGAGTGTGCGTCAAATAATCACCATTGGGAAAAGCCATGGCTACCTCGAGAACAGGTGGCCTTGGAAAAACGCACGTCCACACGCGCTCAAAGACTTGACCACTAGTTGCACTGAAAACTCCAACCGCGCGCTAAGCATGCAAAAGCAACTGATAATAATAAAGCGGACGCAACATAAACGATATTGCTTTCACGGCTCCAGTTTTCGGTCTTTAAGTTTTTGGGAAAACTCGCTGTTTCGAACGGAAGAATTTAAGCTGATCGCTTAAGAACTGCCGAAAACGTCACTAATCGGAAATAGATCGGGCGGCGGTTTTATTGCGCGTTTACACGAGGCGAAAACAAGAAAACGAATTGTTTAGTCATAACTGTGCGCCTGATTATGAAATCGCTCTGAACTCCGCTGACGTAAACATTGGGTAACAGCAAAAACATCAGACGCAGGAGATGCGGCGGTTGTTGTTGATTATCGCCAAATGAAGTTATGCTTTAAGATAAACCTAGAATAAAACAAACTCTTTCGACCTTAGAAAGACCGCTCACTAGGTTCAGTGACCGGGAGAAACACAGGTGAAATTGGTTCGTCGTTGCACGCCTTTAACAGGTAGCAGCTTGGAAGCTTCGGTAACATAGAAAACAAATTGTAAAAGTCTGTCAACGATTTAATTTTTGTGCTTGATATGCGTTGGTTTTAAGCGGGTTTCCGTTCTGACCCCTTCATACAACTTCTTCTGGTCCTGCCGCGCAATTAAGTGATTGGTTCCTTCGAAAGTTTATTGCCAGCAGTGTTTTACTGCCTGTGTGTTTATTACATGGGAAAATCTCGGGTTTGTTTTCCTGGGTTGACTGCCGTTGAAAAGTTACTCTTCGAAAGTTTGAAATGAAATCCGGTTAGGTGGGGGTTGAGAAAACGCTATAATAATAATACAGTGGATGTTTTGCGTGATTTGGTTTGTTTGCCTGCTTCACAGAAACGACGAAGGAAAATGCGACAGCCATTAAACGCGCAGATGCGAAAGAGTCTAGAAACTCTATCGAATGGAAACTCTTTTGAGATAACCTTTTACAATTATTTTTTCTTTTTAGATTATGAAAGGATTTTTTCTTGTTCAGAAAAGAAACAATTTTCTTCTCGAAAAAATAAACCTTTTCTTTTTAAATTAAAAAGTTTTTTTCTTCCTGCATCCTGGTTTTTAACTTAAATATTTGTTTTAATAAAACTACATTTTTCTTCATACAACGACAGGACTCAACTCCGCTATAAACAAACTTCCCAACGGCGCGAACGCAAACCGCGTGTTCTATCTCGCCCTCCCCCCCACCGTGTTCGAAGACGTCACAAAGAACATTCATGACACGTGCATGACGAACAAGTACGTAATGAAGAACTTTCTCTTACCATTCATTACGTCATGCGTAGTAACGAACTTGCTTCTGAACTGTTTGCGTCACAATCGAAAGAGTGATGACGTCACACTTCTGGTGCTACTTGCAGAGTTTTTTCGGATCTAAACAATTTGTGTGGGTCGCCCTACATGCTGAGACCAGGGCCGTGGAACCGGAACTGAAATTTCGGACTCCAGTTCCAGGCGTTTAAATTTTTCGGCTCCGTCTCCGGAACGTTTCTGTCCAAGATAAAAACTAAAAACCATTGCATTGTTTGTAAAACTCGTTTGCTCAACAAGCTGTGTCTCTGGAACCGGAACCCAAATTCCAGACTCCGGCCCCACCATCCAAAAGCTTTTTGGCTCCGGATCCAATCATCAGCAATTGTTTGAACTCCGGGTTCCACAGCTCTGGCTGAGACACGGTTAGAGCCAATCTGTGCGCTGCCTTGCCTCCCCCCAAAAGCTAATTTTATTTCGTCCAAGGGAAGAGGAAGTCTACTGCACTGTGTGCTGCCCAACCGCAAACTTGCTCCGGGTGTAGTGTGAAGTTGTCGCAGGCAGATTTTTATCATATCGTTTACTTCGTGTTGAAGGGGCTTGAAACCTTGCAAACATACCGAGCCTGAGAAGCCGATGTTTCGTTTGTTGTTTCATATTTGGAATTTTGGCAAATAATAAAACGAAACTAATGGCCTCTCGTGTGCCAGTCCCAGCTAAAGCTTACAGTTTTATCAAAGCAGTTGGCGTATATCACAGTTGACCATCCGTTTTGATAGCCATGTGCTAGAAATTCAAGACCCTGATGCTTTGACTTCTTACTCGACATCGTCCGCGTTTTACTGTTTGACGTAGTGGCCTGACACGTCATAAACAGGGCTGTGGATCCGGAATTAAAATTTCCGCCTCCAGTTCCGGGCATCTAAATTTTTTGGCTCCAGCTCAAATAATTTGATTCAGTCAAAACCAAAACCATTGTTAAAACTGAAAGCCATTGTTTTATTTGCACATTTACGTTTTTACAGCAGCGTAGATGAGCGGCGTCGCTCGTGAAATGTTATATTCAATGGACCAGTGGGACGTTTATGTGTAAAATATGTGCACACACGGCAACCAACGCTCGCACGGCAATAAGTTAACTCGCTCACCCCACAAACCAGAGCCGTGGGACCGGAACTCAAACGTCAGGCTCCGGCTTCGCCTCCACCGTCTGAAGGTTTTGAATCCGACTCCGATTGTGCAAAATTGCTTGGACTCCTGCTTCGCAACCCTGATACTTTGAATCATTACTGTATTCATGTTATTCATATTCACCGGTTACTTTGCGTAAAGAAGGGTTTCTCAACCTGTGGGTTACGGAAGAATTTTTGACGGTCAAGGCCTTGTATTACTGAAATTGAGTGAGTTTAACAAGGTAAACCTCGAAAACAGGGACCTCTTGTTGCCATTGCAAATGAAATCTAGAAGCAGGTTTGTTGTGGAAGATGACGTTGATATTTTCATTATCAATTACTGAGCCTGGAATATCTTTGCTTTCTAACAACAAACAAGCTCAGTCTCCGCATCTGATTGTAGCGCACGTTGTTTTATTAAATATTGTTCTAGTTGTTATTATTTCTCATCCGTGCATGTGCAGCAGTTGTAGCATTGGAGAAGTTATACAGTCGGTGGGCCATGAACCCTCTGTTTATTTCTTAATTGGGCCACATGCTTACAAAGGCTGAGAAATCCTTGGCTTAACGTGTATGAATTGTTGGAAACAGTTGAGAATTTCCCTCCCTGCTACAGTGACATCGACCATTATGACCAAATAAAGTGATCATTATGACCAAATAAATTAGTTACGGGCGGCTTGGTTTAGCATCCGCTCCTCTTCAGTATCGACTGCGTGTACCAACGAATTCCCCTGTGAAGCGTTGAGTGAAAGCGTTTTTGTACCCTCGTGTTCTTCTAACTCAGTGGCTCTTCTGCTGGGTTCAATCGAACCCCTAGGGTTCAACGGAGCCTTTTTTAAAGGTTCGACGAAGGTCATCTGAAACATGTAACCCATTTTTACTTTCTGTTATATTGGACAAAAACGGGGTTCGACAAAAGCTTTGAAAACTACGTAAGGGTTCGGTGTGTTGGCACAGTTTGAGAACCACTGTGAAACAAGCACGCAAATAAATGAATAAATGAACAAGTTTACTGCAAGCACAAAACCTCAAAATCTTGCTGGTGTTTGTAGTTTTGTTGAGGCGGGGAATTTCTAGATTTGACCTCTTATCTGTTGCGTCACAGGTAACGGTGGTTCCCCTTCAGTGCATCAGTCAGTTTGTTTATGTTTTGATTTTTTAATGGAAGAGCATGTTTGCTGTCAATTGTTCGCCTGTCCTTTGTTGAGATCCATCTCGCTATTGTTGTCTTCCTTTGCGCTCGCAGTCCCTAATTTGCATATTATGCGCTGTCTGACGAGTTTATGTCATAATAGTAAACAAACGACTTGCTTTGTTTTGTCACTGAAGGGGCTGGTGTCGCATCATCGTGGAGAAGCCTTTCGGCCGCGACTTCGATACAAGCGCCAAACTGTCCAATCACCTCTCAGGCCTCTTCAAAGAGGATCAGTTGTACAGAATCGACCATTACCTCGGGAAGGAGATGGTGCAGAATCTACTCGTTCTCAGGTTCGGCTGATGCTCAAACACGCGTTGTGCTCAATACCAAATGTGGTAAATTCAATGCAGTCTATTTGGTAATGACTCCGGCTCTCGGCTTTTGCTCGTGTCCTCGGTTACGTACGTTTTACGTTGAAGAACGGGTACTCAGGGTCGTAACGAGGTTAGACGGGACCCAGGGCAAAAAGCAAGTTTGGCGCCCCCATGTTCGAACCTGAGGTCTTTCGGAACTAAATGTATTGTATTGAAGTACTTGTGACATTGCTGGCACTTTTCGGCGCCTGCCGCAGTCATTCAGCGCCCCCGAAGTGATTCGGCGCCCGATGAATTGTGCCCCCCTGACCCCCTCGTTACGCCCCTGTGGGTACTTGCTTGCTTATGTCAGCGAATTTCTGCCAACAACGCCTTCGCTGATGCCAGCCACTGACCTGGGCTCTCTTCATTGAGCCTGGTGCAGTTCATATATTTTCCACCAATGCCCGGTAGACATCTTGGAGGACGTGGTCACTGGTCACATGTATGTCAGTTTCTGTCATTCGCACCAGTCGTTGCATCGATCGACAGCAGTATTCATCCGCGCTGGCTGAGCTGCCCCCTGTGATCCAATAATTTTTTTGGAATGATTCAATTCAAATTATATGTTTGTTTAAACAATGGGCTTCTCTTCTATACTGCTTAGTCTTGTCGTTCCTGCAAATTATCAAAAGCAGGCGGCGCACAACTATGACGTAAGAATGATCTGACGTTAATGAGCGTTGCACATGACATGTTGCGACAAATTAACTTCGCCAACGCCATCAATGACTTTGCCAACGACAGAGCTCGTAAAGTTCCAGGCTTCCTTTTAACCTCACACGTGGTTCCGTCTCACTGCGTAATTTTCAGTCACCTTGCCAGTTCAAAGTCTAAAATGCGTTCGCATGGGGCCAGGGGCCGTCCGCACATCAAAATCCGGCACTGGCTGTAATGTCAAGAATGGCCACGTTTCCCAGGTCGCGAGGTTCTTATCCCCTCCGCCATGTTACGCAATCAGTGGCTTGCAGGTTGCGAGCGCCTTGCTTTCCTGCAGAGGGGGGGGCTTGAAAGCTTCGCAAAATCGATACGAGTGAATCGAAGAACAATGAAACTGTCGCGACGTGACTTACTCCATCCTTCGCGCGGTTTGTTTGAACAGCAAACAATCAGGCGATTATAGCCGCTTTAATTAATTGCGAAATCGCCTTCATCTTTAATGTTCAGTCGGTGACCTTTTGTTAATAGAAATAGTTTTTTTATGTCTCTGTTGATGAACCGGTGGTAGTAACACACTCACACCCTGACATTTTGCTTTTGACCTACTGGTTCTTGCTGCCACAGCTGGTCGGAAACCTTGTCGGACTACTAGGGCCACTTCAAGAGGTCAAGAAGGCACGCTAGGCTAGAAGAAACAAGGTTTCCAAAGACTGGTTGTTTCAGATTGTGAGCCAGGCACGGAGTTCATTGGAGGCATACACCGAGGGCGTATTAGCTGCGTAACATAGTTTGCCAAAGTAACAAGTGCAGAAATTGTTTTGGAGACCGTTCGTGGTAAGCCGAGATAACGTTGAATTCGCAAATGCTATTGGTCGATTGCTCTTCATGCTTGGCTGAACACTAGTGTAGATATTAGCTGACTTCATTTGCAACTCACACACGAGTCAGACTCATGCCAAAGGATGGGTGGGGTAGAAATGCGCTGTAACTTCCAGTCAGGATCGAACACTGCCAAACCCTCACTCAACACCGAAAGCCCGTGACGTGTTGTTGACTAATTGCACTGCAGTGTGGCTGATAATGAAGCATTGTTGCGAATAATGAAGCATTGTTGCGGATAATGAAGCAGGCAAACTCAAGTTAGAACTGTTTTTTTGCGCGCAAACAGGAAACATATTTAATTGCAGGGAAGTGTAAGGCAGTGGTGCTCAAACCGTGGCCCGCAAGGCCCTCTGGAGTGGCCCGCAAAGCAATTTTAATTGGAAAGAAAACTTAACACTTTGATCATCTAAGAGAATTTTTTTAGATAATTTTTATTGATATTATTAATTCTTGTGGTTCGGGAAAGGTTTCTGCAAGACAAATGTTGTCCACGAGCCAAAATGTTTGAGCGCCGCTGATGTAAGATGTATAATGACAACTTGACGGCAGCATTTGCAACCGTCAACAAGTATGTCCACCTAAATAATAACTACCACCAGCCACCTACACTTGGGCAGAATTATCCACGCATTCAAGTGGTACATGACAGAAGGCTTGGGCAATCCCGCAGTGGAAGGCCGTGGGACACCAACGCCACTAATGGCGACGCAACACATGCATTACCTGCGGCAGCCCGCGCATAAGATTCGCAGACATTTTCCGAGTCATTGTTAAAACGCACAAATGGGAGTCAATGTGGCATAAAGAGCATTGCAAGGGTGGAAAAGAAAAATAATTCCGGGATTAAAGAAACACACAACTGCAAGTGCATGGGGACAAACGCAAAAGGAGTAATCGGGTGGCGATGGAAGTGTTGGCCTTGCTCTGGCGCCTTAGCAAGCGCAATTAGGCCAAAGTAATAATACAACTAGGAGTGCGTTAGGTCGGACTGGAATAGTAGACATACGTATGCAGTCTAAAGGCCGGATATTGCTGAGCATTGAGCTACGGCGTGACTCTGCTTTAGTTGCAAAATGCCACCTGCATGGCTGTTGACATTTCCTGCGGATCGACAGGTTCGCGAACCGTTTGTTCGGCCCCGTGTGGAACCGCAACAACGTCGGCAGCGTCCTCATAACCTTCAAGGAGCCGTTCGGTACCACGGGAAGAGGCGGTTACTTCGATCAGTTCGGTATCATCAGGTACGGAACGGTTTCTAGCGGTTATAAATACGTGCTGGCTTTAATCCTGGGCTGATAAGCAGAGTTTTCACTTCGACTTTTGATTATTATTCGCCAAGTCATTGCAGTGATTCGGCTCGTGACTTGTTTTTTACGCCTGGGAAAGTTCCTACAAACTGGTCGGTCGTAACAGAAATTTCGGTTAGCAATCAACTGAGAACAGTAAGGGAAGTCTTTCGAAATAAACTTCTTGAACGCTGTTTATGTTTGGGCGAAATTCAAAACTCTACTGCATGTACAAACATGCTGCAAAATGTAGAGTCCTTCGTATCATTTTCCCAATCCCTCGTTGCCGAAAATGCGGTTGTGCCCGAATCAGTGATAAACGCTTGTGGTTTTGTTCTCCCCATGTTTATATCCATCGGCGTCGAAAGGGGGGGAGCCTTAGTCTCACCCTGGATTTTGAAATTTGGTATGTTTGGATTGCAGTTCTAGTAGAAAAATGTCTCTCTCTTAATTTTAAGTTGATAAAATGAAATTTCACCGCCATTTCCTCCTGGAATAAATCGTTTTGGAATCCCTTGCAAAAAACACTATTGCCCTCCCCCCTGAAAAAAATACATGACGCTCATGATCATGTCTGAGCGCATTCGGAAGTTGCCAGGACTAATTTATCCAAACAAGTGCGTCTTTCAAATTCCGGCATTGACTTGTATCATTATTCCCGCGTTGAACGACCAGAAGTTGACATGACTTCGTGTGAAGATAACAGGTCGTCGTTTTGCCGAACCCTGGTATTTCATGATGCCGGCCAAGGGCTGTTGCATGCGTTGAACGAAGTGTTTCCCCCTTTACCGCAGGGACATCATGCAAAACCACCTTTTCCAGATCCTCACTCTCACCGCGATGGAGAAGCCTGTCAGCAACAAGGCGGATGACATCAGAGATGAAAAGGTGAGAGTTTTTTTTAACCTTGCACTTGCGTTCCATACTGTTTCTACGGAGTCTGGAAAATTATTGAAAAATGTTTTTTGGTGTGTTAGTATGGAAACGGATATCTTTTGACATAGATTCTAACAATATTATAAGATGTTTCTTGCCTTAATTGGTGCTTCACTTTTGTGACTGTACGTAGCGTAAGTCATTGGCTATCAGAAAAGTGAAGTCGGAAATTCACGTTCAAATGTGGGTAGGAACCCTGCGATTGTCTCTGGTACTACTCATCTGAACAACAGCTTGAAGCTCAGCGGTAGAAGTTAAATGAGCCGCGATCGGAAGTTTCGGTGAAAACAGTCGTGCATTGCAGAAAAGAGCAACCAATGTCAAATTTATGCTCGTGGAGCGTAAATTCGTTTAAAGTCATTCAACGAAATAGAATTACTTGAAGATAAAATTGACTGTAGCTTCTGCGCGAAGCAGATACCTGCTGATGTACAACGGAATGCCTGCTATGTAGGTCAAAGTACTCAAGTCCATCAAGCCTTTGACCTTGGATGACCTCGTTCTGGGTCAGTACGTCGGTGACCCCAACGGTGAAGGTGACGCCAAGTTGGGTTACTTGGATGACAAGACGGTGCCTCCTGATTCAGTGACCCCTACCTTCGCTGTAGCGAAGTTCAACATATGCAACGAGAGATGGGACGGTGTACCTTTCATTCTGAAGTGCGGGAAAGGTTTGTTTGAATTGCAATTTATGGAAGCGGCAGTTTTTTTGCTTGGAATAGAAATATTGTTGGTTTGAATTGGTTTGAAATAGTTACTCAGGTTTAATACGTGACGTTTTTTACCTACTTCCGATCGAATGTTGGCTGTTTTGGTTGTGACAGTATCGGAATGGGGGTTTTTGTACAACTCCGCTGTCTATTATGTTTTGTCCTTCTTTGAAATGATTCCATCGTCGGGCTATGGTCAACTTACCTTGTGAGACGTGGTTTCAAAGTCTTAATAAGTCTGATCGGCAGTTCAAAGCTCCAGGTTTTTTGTAAGCTTTCAAGGAATCAGCCGACTGGGCTCTGCTTTCATCTTTTTGCGATGATTCAAACTTGCAACATATCTGTATCCAAGTAATTCCGCTCCGCAACTGGTGTAAGCAAAGAATCGATCAGCACATTTTAATAGGAAATCGATTTCACGTAAAATTGCACATCTTCAGTCCTTATCTAAATGGAATCAACACACGTGCCCAATATGTAGTGTATCATACGTCACAATGGAACCTGCTGTATCGTTTTGTTTCAAACGAAGTTCAACGCGCAACTGCAGCCTTTGTGACGGCAAACAACTCACGATTGTTGCGAATCAACTGGGTTTGTTGAGTCGACAAAGAACCTGTGCAACAGGCAGCAACGAGGGATAATTTGCAATTTGCAGCTAACAAGCACTGTGCAAGTCTCAAAACGTAGATTGATTCTGTCAGTAACTTTTCTCTTGTAGGACTTTTTCTTTCGCAGTTTTTCTTCTCTTGCAACACTTATTTTCCTCATCATTTTGGATAGTCCGATTTGCCATTTTTAAACCTTGGTCTGGAAGCCTCGGGAAACGAAGATTCGCCAGTCACTTCTCTCACAGCACTTTTTCTTCCGCCAGTCACTTCTCTCACAGCACTTTTTCTTCCGCCAGTCACTTCTCTCACAGCGCTTTTTCTTCCGCCAGTCACTTCTCTCACAGCACTTTT